>ENA-OSJC01000327-OSJC01000327.1-marine-metagenome-genome-assembly--contig:-NODE-327-length-48147-cov-40.752819_pt1 | contig 48147 bp, 52 predicted proteins | sample MGYA00237885_ERZ534234 | MGnify/ENA primary metagenome ERZ534234 (study PRJEB26413, sample SAMN06343907) | marine metagenome | isolation source: coastal waters | place: Atlantic Ocean: West Antarctic... | reverse complement strand
CAACATTTTGTCAGGCGTTTAAAGAGGGCGGTGTGGTGGGGAGCGAGTTTGGGAACAACGGCTCTAGCCAAGTCGCGTTCCCCGGCGTGGTGCTGCGGATGTGCACGATGCAATGGTCCCTGAGCATGGTGCGTACGGCGTCCATCGGCATGGGAGCCCATGGGAACTTTCGCCCTTCTGCATCGCCTGTTGCCATGTTGATGTAATCCGCGACGATGAATCGAACAAAAAGATCTTCGTTGTCCCCCTCGTCGTTCGTGAGGTTCATGCTTGCCATGCCTGCGCGCTTCTTCTGCCGCGCCTGCGTCACGTTCCAGCACGGAGGTAGGCGATTGCCATGATCCGGGTCCGTCGTGACCATGATCATGTTATGGTACGTGTATGTGAGGGTGCGCACGCCCGTGCCACGCGTAGCTACGAGGATAAATCTGTAATCCTGCGCCGTGCACTGAACTGTTACCTCTGAGCCTTGTGGCGCTGCCTTGACGGCGCTGGCGATTGCCTCGTGGAAGGCTTGCACGATTTTCTCGCCCAGAACCCCGCATCGTTTGTAGGCTTTTCCGCAGATGGTGTGCCCGCGCGCGTGCAGCAGCTCCACGATGCGGGTTTTGTCGATCGCTTGAGCGTGGTTGAGCCGCTTCTCCATCTCCACTTGCATCTGCTCGTGCGCCTTCCGGTTCACCTGCGCATACGTGTCGACGTCCGAGTCATCCATGTGTGCGTGCATGTGCACCATGAACCCTTGGCCCATGACGTCATTTGAGAAAGGCGCGGACACCCTGGTAGGTTGCGGGTCTGCCATGGCATTTGACGGACACAAAGTTTGGTGTCACACTTGCCATGGCGATATAAGCGTGCGTGTACCACATGTTTGGGCGCCGAGCCGCGATGTCGCAGTGCACGGCTACCACGCGCGCGGGAAGCCAGTGCAAGAAGACGTCGTCCGTGGGGGACACCGTGTGCCATGTGCACGCTGCGCCGCGCCCCGGGCAGCTGTACGTGCTGAGCAACACGCACATGACGGGCCTAAAAATTGGCATGACGACCGGGGAGCCGTCCGCGCGTGCGCGGGCGCTCTCGACGACCGGCGTGGCCATCCCGTTTGTGGTTGAGCACGAAACCCGGGTGGTTGCAGACCCCGCCGCGGCCGAGAAGCGGGTGTTCGCGGCACTGGCTGACCAGCGAATCTCCGATCGGCGTGAGTTCTTTGACGTCTCCGTGGAGGATGCCATCGCCGCCACCGACGCTGCGACCTCTTTGCCGTGCGCGGGAGCCCCGTTTGTTGTCGACGTGCCGGATGGCGTGACGGAGATCATCATCCGTGTCCGTGCGTTGGGTGTTGCGCCCTCGTGACGTCGTTTACCGGGCGGCTTGGAGCCCGAGTATTTAACCTCTCACCCGCGGCTACGAGCAACATGGCTCGCGCCGCGGGGTACTCGAACGGAATGTTGGACGCGCCGTTTGCGCGTGGGTTGCGCAAAGCTATCGATGTGCTTGGGGCACGCAAAAAAGTGCTAGGGTTCGAGGCCTTTAAGGTTGTAAAACATCCCGCCCCATACAGAAAAGCTCTACAAACGGCGTGTGATGACCTTGCCGGCGGGCGTGAAAACAACTCCGATGAACGGATGGAGCTGAGGCGCATCATCATGCAATTGCACACTAGCATGTGTGCCCTTGTAGTGGGAACTGGCAAACTAAGAGAAGGCAACCCTAACATGGCCAAGTTTGTCCCTGGCCCGATTGAGTACGACGACGAGCATGATGCTGCGGTCGCTCTCAAAACGTTTGTGGAAAAGTGGGTTAACATGCCCGAGTACAAACATCTCCAAAAGGCGCACAAAGATCTTCTCATGCCGGCCAACTCCGTCCTGCCGTATTTGCCTCGAAAAAGAAAACGCTAAACAAAATGACGGTTGGTTTATTCTTTACAATAAATTATTTCGACCACCGACACCGGCGTACGGCCTGTCTTCTGGCCAGAGTTTTGCGTACTCCTGGGACCGCCCGAAAAGCTGTGGGCGAACGGCAAACGCTACCGCAAACAACGCGAGTAACCCCCCCGCTCCGATCACCGCGTACAACCCCGCGTGCGAGTCGTCGGAGGCTGGTGCGTTGTGTGGCCTAGGGCCACTGCGCACCGTGACGTATCCCGTGTAACCCATGTTGCTCGCAAACACCTCGTACTGCCCGACGGGCATAGATGCGTTGTCGCTTGTGTAGTGCCAGGTATTGCACTTGTTTGTCGTCGACTGGCAGTCGTAGATTTCGTCGTCGTCGTCGCCGTTGTGTGGGGGATGTGGACGAATTGTAAAAGTGACGTTTGTTCCGTTAAAATCGCCTAGCCATTGCACAACGTCGTCTTCGTAGAGGGTGACGTTCCAGGAGCCGTTCTGTAGTACATCAGCGCCGCATGCGGTCATCTGAGGGTTATTGAAGCAGGTAATTTTCCAGTATTTGTCGATGTAAATAAACATTGTCGGAACTTTGTTTGATGGCTTGTGCTTCGTGTGGGAAAGTACAATCTCCGATGCCGTTGTTGCGCCTTGCCGGCCGGTAGCATTAAAGACTCTGAAGGCTTCTTCTATGACACGTACAGTTTGAGTTCTAGTCTCACATCCACCCTCGTTGTCCGGTGGACATGGTTCGTTTGTTGCCGCGAACATTAATTTTTTAAACTCTTGAGTAATCTTTGTTGTGTAGCACGCATCTTGATTGTTGGGGCTGCATGAGTTGCAGTTGTTGGGCTTGCACCTTTCAGGGAGGGTGGCAACTTGGGCCGTGCTCGTTGGCAATGGTTGGATCGTTTTGCCGCCCCAGCAATTCCGCTCATCGTACGTGCCGCCGTGACCATATTCATTGAATGGCAAGTCATAGTCCACGCTGACAACTTTGCCCTTGCCATCGAATTGAACAGCTGCGGTTAGCGAGCTTGCTTTTAGAAACGTCCATCCAAGTTTACCCTTGCTGGCATTTACCGCGGCTGTTTCGTCGCTGGCGGTAATGTTTTCGCCAAGCAGAGAGCAAAATTTGCCATGCCCTCCCGCATTCATAGTGTTGAATGCATCGCAATTGTCCATGGCCGCGCACGTCGTGATGCAGATGGCAAAGTACTCGGGGCCGAGATTGTTCGACTCAATTTCGGGGAACCGTCTGCACGGGTTAGGGGTTGGGTCAGGTGCCACAACGCAAAGGTGAGCACACGGCATGGCCCCCACCCATGTGTTGCCTCTCCCTCGCCGCGTGCGCAAGCAGGCGCAGAGACAGTGGCAGGCCGCAACCACGCGAGGCACACGTACTTGTGGTTGGCGTCCACGCAGTAGTTGCGGCCGACGTAGTCGATGGTGACTGCGCCTGCGCTAACCGGGCCGGCGCGCGGATAGCACCTGTGCTTGACGTCACCTGTGAAGGTCTGTACGAGCGTGTCGTCAATTACTTGCGGAGCTTCCAGTGTTGTATTCAAATTAAAGCCATTTAGCTCGCGCCCGTTGACCAGTGTGTTCCCAAAAACCGCACACTTGTCTGGCGCAAATTCAAACCCCGTGCAATCCGTACCCGCGTCGACGCAAATCTGACCGCAGTGTTTCACCGTGTTGCCTTTGGTGGGAATTCCAAATGATGTTGTCGGCGTTTGCCCGTGGCGGTTTTGACACGACCCCGTGTTTAGAAAAAAGAAGTCGTCCATGTGCCGCCTATCGTTCATGGTGGCTGTCGGTGTGGACGTCTCCGTGGACGTGGGCGTGGTCTCGGGCGTGGTGGTGGTCTTGTTTGGAACGAGAACACACTCGTGGTAATCACCAGCGACTATGAAATTTACCTGCGGCAACCTGCACTCGAGAGGATCGGTTGCTGTCTCCTTACGGCAGCACGCGCCGCGTGTGTTGCCAGTAATAGAGTTGCACTTGTCGCAGTATCCGGCTTTAAATCCGCATGTCGCCCAGCAGTCGGCGGCGTTGGTGGTGGCGGTGTGTGCGGTGCAGCCATCGCACTTTGTTTTCTCGACTGGGGCCGGCGCTAACTGTATTGTCCCGCGCATGACGACGTTGTGCAACGGGCAAACATAACTGTACGTTGTCCCTGTCTTGCGTGCGTCGTCGGGCATGGTCCACGTGAAGTTAAACGATTCCCCGGTTTGGTTGATCTTTTGCCCTTCTTCAAACTGACCAGCACCCCCAGAGCTTAATGGATTGGCCTCGATTTTAAAGTAGTGTCCCTGCCCGGGATGTCCAGTCCACGTAACTATGTCGCCAGGGAGCAGCGCGATGGTCGGGTGGCCACCGCAGTAGCCATTAATGCCAGTAGATAGCTCATTACATTCATGAACGGGTCTCCCACTTGAGACCACAACGTTGTCAAATCCGCTTGTTTCGTTCATGGTCCAGACTGCTGTGTAGTCGACGCCACTTTTGAACCCGCCATTGTTGAGTGTGATGCCAACATTTCGCACCGCGTGCGCGCTCGCGCACGCAACGAGCGCGAGGGCGAGAGGTCGGCGTAGCATTTGCGACGACAAGCCAAGGGTCTTATATAATGCTCGCGACCGCCGTGCCACTTTTTAAGATCCTTGTTGCAATGTCGTACCCCGCCGACACATGATCGCTGGTAACCGTATATCGGCGTTGCATGTTTAATTGCTGCAAACAACAATGAAAATTCGGATGCACGCGGCCTCCGGTTACGGATGGCTCGTGACGCGCTGCAATATGACCGCTGCGCTGCGGCCTGGCAAGTGGGTGGACGTCGTGGCGGGGACGGCCAAAGTGTGTGTGTTCAGTGTTGTCAACGGCGCTGTGATGCCGGCGGGAGCGGTGTTTGTGTGCTTTGCCCCGTCCTCAGGCGCGCAGAGTTCATCGTTGTTTGAGTCCTCCGGGTGTTCGTGGGTGGATCACACTGCCATGCATGTGAACTGCGCCGCCGTTTTCAGTGCTTCAATGGACGATGCTTTTGGGTCGTGGTGGGCGCGGGAGTTTGGTGGGGTGCGCGACGTCCTGCGCGACCGCGAGCTTGTTCACCGCTACAAGCTTGAGTCGGACACTCCTGCCGGGATGCGGATGCCAGTGCTGTTTGGGATGCCCGCCCTTGGGCTGGCTGGCTGGACCGATGCCCAGGTGAAGGCGGCTTTCAAGAAGTGCGAGGCGGCGGCCGTGGCGCTGACAGGCTGGCGGCACGTCGACGACCTCACCGTGGCGCAGCAGGCCAACGTGTCTGCCATGCTTTTTGTTGCCGCGCTGCGTGTGTTCGGAGGCGCGTACCGAAGCCGCTGTGAGACGATCGACGACCGTACGATCTACACGGCGAAGCTGCACTCTAACGGCGACTGCGACGACATGGCGGTCGTGGCCGCGGCGATGGCCCTTCGTCTCGGGCACGCCGCTTGGGTGGTGCAGGGACGCGTGGCTGTTGACGGCATGTCCTGCGGCCACACATGGGGTGTGGTTACGCGCGCTGACGTTCGCCTGCACCTTGAGGCGACGGACACGGTGTCGTGCCTGCCGGGCGCGCTTGCGAGTCTTTACGGCGGGGCGTTTTCCGGCGCGCACGGCGGGGCTGGGGTAAAAAGGCTCGTCTCGGCCACGTACGCGCGCGCGTGCGCGGTGTACACGGCGGACAGTCTGCACGTCCCGTACGCCGTCGGTGTCGACGGCACAAGGGTTGTGGGCGTCACGCTGCCGTCGCTCCTTGGCGGGGCGTACTCACGTGTGTCCCCGCCGGTGCGGTCGCCCCCCGTGCTTGTGTCGGTAAGTTCGGGTCTCCGCGCGTCGCCCGGCCCCGCGGCGCTTGACTCGGTGCTAACCAAAGAGATCCGTGCCGCTCTGACGTGTGGCGGGCTTGGCGGCGCGCGGGTGAGCATCGAGCGCCTGCGTGTGGGCGTGACGGACCCATACGAGTCGGAGTCCTACGTTGAAGTGACGCCGGGAAACTTCCTTGGTGTTTTTGAAAGTCCTCTACGCGCTCCGTGATTAAACCGTGGCTTCCGACAGCCACATGCTGCATTGTGTTAGTCGTGCGGTTTGTTCTCGCGCTGGCGGGTAGCGGCGGCGGCCTCGTTGGCCGTTCTTGGCTTTTTGTTTCCCTTGGCGCCCGTTGGTCCGCCGGGTGCGCCGCCGTGCTCTTCGACGTCCCTAGAGGCGTCGACGCGGCCTGGGTCGAGGACGGCGCGGTCGACGCCGTAGCAGCGTGCGATGTGGTGAACGGCTGCGTCGGTTTTGAGGTAGGGCAGGAGCTCCGTGAGCTCGTGCTCGCGCAGGACGGTGCAGAACGCGACGTGTTCGCCCTTGCGTGCGCTGCGAAGCCTGAGCACGGTGCCGATGAGGATCCTGACAGCGTTGCACGTGCTGTGAAAGCCTGTGACGGCCATTTCGGTGAGACGGTTGCTGCTGGCGAGCCTTTCGGTGTTGATGTTTTTGCCTAGGGCCTGAGGCGGGACGCCGTACGCGAAAAGAATGGAGTTGGTGTGACCCTGCTCGACGTGCGTGGTGTCGGCCTGCCCGTGCCTCGGGTCGAGCTGTGTGTACGTCCTGCCGTCGGAGACGGCGTATTCGGCGTGGTTCGCCTCGTCCTCCTCCACGCGCGGGTCGTCGTGCCTCGCCTTCCGCTTCCCCCCGCGCACGCGGCTTGTGAGGCTGTCGAGCTGCATGATGGTTTCTGCACGCTGCGACACGAGCTGGGAGAAGTTGCGGTTGATGTCGACGGCGTTTGTCTGGACGACGTCCGGGTTGGCGGTGCTTTTAAACCACATTCTGTCGCCCGGGTTTGCGGCGGTGATGTTGTCCGAGACGGTGGTAAAGACGGCGGGTGTCGCATTGATCGCGTCGCGTTTCTCCCAGTTGTCTGTAATTTTCGCGAGTGCCCTCGTGGCGAGCCATGCTCTCGCCGCGCCGGATGTGACGACGGGGCGGCGTGCCGTGTGGCAGTAGTACGGTCGCTCGAGCGCGACCATCTCCCACGGCCCGGTGCGTGCGTCGGCCGCGAGCATTGGTGCCGCAAGCTTGAACCCCGCTGCGCCTTTCTCGAAGACGGGCGTGACCTCGCTGACGTCGGCGACGACGCCCTCTCCGTCGACAACTGTGTGGTAAAAGTAGCCCGTGACGAGGATGGCGCGTATGGCGTCGCGGACAAAGTGCACGACCCATGCGGGCACGCCGTCGTGGGCAAGCGACGGGCGCCAGACAAGGTCGTGCCTAAGCACCTCGTGAACAATGGTGTGGTACGCGAGCTGGTGGGTGGGGTGCGCGTCAAAAGTGGCGGCGAGGCGCGCGATGGTCGCCGCGGTCACCCGCGCGTCCTTCTGTCCAACCCAACCGAGACCCTCAAACATTCTGACCCCGTGCACCTCTGCATTGCGGCCGCCGTGAACAGGAGTTGAATGGGGAGCTGGTTCGTGGCGCCCGCGTCCAGGGTCATCCATGCTGTGCCCGCGGTCCATGCCACAAACGCAGGGCGCGGGGAAAATGACAGAAGGGGTATAAGAGCAACAACAACGGTTGCTGAGAGCGTCTTGCCGAACCCAATCGCAGCGGCGACGGCGATGCAGTCGAGTGCCCAGTGATAGCTCATCCCGGTGTAGCGTGGAATGTCGACGTGGTTTGTGGGGACGGGGAGCGCGCGGATCGACGACCTGCTGTTTGCGCTGTACCCCGAGCGGAACGCCCCCGGCGTGGTGTACTACCGCGGGCGCCCGTGCCCCGAGCTGAGCGCGACGTGCCCCGTGGGCGCCGTCGGGTGGCGTGTGTGTGGCGTTGCGGAGGTTGTGGCGCCTCTCTCGGCGGTTGGGCTGACGGCGGTGCGTGTGCGGGTGTGCGGGGTGGCTTCAGTGAGCAACCGGGCCTCTAGCATCTGGTGCGCGCAGGGTGTGTGCGGTGCCCCGGTGGTGGTGCACGGCGGGTTGGTTGGGACGCGTGTGCAGCACGGGGTGGCGGTTGACGCGCTGGGTCTAGCGCGGTGGAACCTCCAGGGATGCTAGTGGTGGTCGAAGGCAACGTGCAGAGCGGGCGGTCGACGCTTCTCCGCCGCCTGAGTGCGGGTGGGGTGCGGACCGTGCCCGCGCCCGAGTGCTGGGCGTCGTTTGCGCACGACCCGGCGTTCCTGCGGTGCGCCGTGCAGGCGTGGTATGCTCTGGTGGCGCGGTCCCTCGCGTTGCTGCCCAAAGCCTCGATTGTGTACGTGGAGGGCGCGCCGTCGTCGCCGTGCGCCGTGTTCGCACGGCGCGCGCGGGCGGCGCGGCCGACCCTGTCGTGCGCCGAGGCGCGTCTGCGGCTGCGCGCTCAAAAACTGTGGCCGCCCCCTGCGGTCCACGTTTTCCTGCTGACGACGGGCCCCTCGGAATGCCACGCGAGGTCGGTGCGTGCGTCGCGCGGGGTGACGTACGTGCGCGTGCGGGAGGAAGGTCAGCGCCTGTGGACGCGAGCGTTCCGTCTGCGCGCGAAGGGCCTCCGTGTGTGCGTCGTGTAGCGCGACTGGTCATGCGGGGGGTCGACGCGCTAATTGCGAAGATGGTCCCAGCCGTGCCTGCGTCCGAGCATCCCGCACCGCTGGACGTGAGCGACGCGAGGCACGAGGAGCGCCCTGTGTTCATGTCGTCGTGCGAGTGCCTTCTTTAATATTTGGGAGCGTGCTTTCGAGCATGCCACCATGGCGTCACAGGCCCCTTGGCCCGCAGAGGGTCGCTGGAATGTGGGCGCCGATGCACTCTCCGATGCGGATCGACTTGCTGCAAAAATTGCGTGCACTAACCGCGAGAGCGCGATTCTCGAGAGCCATGCGTGCACCTACCGCACCATGGCGCGAAAGGACGCGAGGGCCGTTCCGCAAGAGGACACACATGGCCTTGCCTTGGGGTTAGCACTTGGCGCGAACGTCGAGTTGGGTGGGATCCTCATCATGACAAAAACCACGGTGCAAGCCCTCTACTGGGCCAAAGCGTACTATGAACAAGCGACCCGCGACGAAGAGCACGAACTCGCCAAGGCTAATTACGAAGTCATCAAAAACACTGTGAATTTTTGGGAGATCGAATCGCTGGTGTGCGACCTAGGGGTGCGCCCGGAAATAGCACACGAAGCTGCGCAGACTGCTCAATGGATGCCGACGAAACAGGCATACACGTTCTTTTACGACCTCATGAGAGCTGTGCCTGCACGGGTGGAAGACGCTGTGTCGTCAACCAAGGGTGCAATGGTCAAGGCTGCGGACACTCGTGTCCCAATCATGTCTATGGTGTTAAACCTCAAGACGGTGATAACCATCGACGCGATTAAAAAGGGGTTTGTGGAAAGGCTGTTGCGAATGGCAGACCCGAAAGCAGCGATGATGCTCAACAAGCTTAAAGGTCGGCCTAAAGGCATGTCTGTCTCCGTGTTCGACAACCCAAAATTACCCAATGTCGCGGAAGCGCTCGCGCAAGACCGTGAGCCAAGTCAATTGGCCTTAAAACCAAGTCACGGCGCCGTAGCCCCCCCGCATGGCCTTGTGCCACGCCAGGAAGCTGTCTTCCAGCCAGCCAAGGATGTCAACGCCGTCTCCGAAGCTGCCTCCCAGCCTGCCAAGGATGTCAGTAGGAAAAAAGACCCCAATTTTGGGTACATTGTGTATGGGTGGGCGAAACCAAAAGAGTTTGACAAGAGTGGGCACCGCGTAATTGGCCGCGCCAAACGCTTTGTGGGGCAAAACACAAACGTCGGAGTGCAACCAACCCCAGCCCAGAAGTTAAAGCGCAAAGAGAGAGATGCTGCAGCCGATCGTGCCCTCGCAACAGGAGCCAAATGGGGGATAGGGCCCCAAGGCGAGGCTGAAACGGAGGAGAAAAAGCTCCTGATCGAACGTTACGAACGCGCGGGCTATCGTTACAGTTGGCATAGCGGTTGGTATAAACCCCAAAAGCGGCCAGGTTACAAGTGGCGTGCGCAATCAAGGAACGACAATGATGGGCCGCTCGATCCGAGAAGGCCGTACACGTTTATGGATTACGTGCGGACGTTTGACGGGCACGAGCTTCATGACGTTTCCGCCATTGAAGACAAGGAGCGCTACAAGAGGTGGATAGATGCAGCAGTCAAAGGGCTGGTCTTCATCATCAGTGCGGAGGTTGGTAGAACAATGTTGCGCGATTTCCGCGCATCGCATCGCGCCAAGGCGCTCAACGCCAAAGCGGTTGCCGCGGCGTTCAGCAGCGACGGGGCGGCATGGGGGCCTGTGCGCGTGCTGTTTGACATGACGTCAAGCGAAGTTGACGACCTGGTGCGCATGGTGTGTGGGGACGAAGACCACTGCCGCGACGCGGTCATGTTTGTTGAGTCATGTTTTCGCTGGCTGGACGTGCGGTGCGAGGCGCGGACAAGCGCCCGTCTGTGGGTACTCGGCCAGCACATGCGACGCGCGCGTCTGCACGCTGCCCATGTAGCGTTTGTCCACGCACAAGCCGAGTTTGTCGTCCGATGGACTAAGGCGCACCTCACATGCGCTTGGACAACCGACGAGGTGGGCACATTAACGCACGCATTGCACCGTCGATGTGTGGACCCTAGTGCCTTCACCGAGAATCTTCCTTTGACAACAAAGCAAGCCTCTGAGTTTTTAGCCTCGTGTCAAGGGATCGACAGCAAACGGGACTGGATGTGGCACGCTCCATCTTCCGTGCTTGCCAACGCGGCGGTCGAGTCGGTGCGCGTTGTAAACGACACAATTTGCGCCATGTGGGGCATGCGCCGGGACTGGTGCGACGCGTTGGTCCACGCCAAGTCGCAGGCGTGTTTTCTTGGTTACGACGCGGCGGAGCGCATGTCAAGAGACCCTGTTGAGACGGTGGGTGCCGTTTACCGGCATGTGCCCCTGGCGTGGAGAAGGTTCTGGAGGACGACTGAAAAAAGCAAAGACGGCACTGCACTGACGGGCGTTGATGTGGTGGCAGCGTGCGAGGTCTATGCGTCGCTGGGCGTGGCAATTCCGGAGAGTGTGAAGGCGCAACTCACTCATCTGATTCAAAGGCGCACCACGTGCGCTGAATGCCCACCTGAGCTCGTGGTTGCACGGTCGGTTGCTCGTACACTACCTTTCACTACGGACAAAGAGGACGCCGAGATGGTGCTGGCCGCGGCCGCCTACGGGCTGTCTGTGGATAACCCGCGCTCGGAGGTTGACGTGGCGCGCGATGTAGACTCGCGTGGGTTTGCGCTCGACACGCTTCACAATGACATGTCGTTCATCCGGATGGGCATGCAGGGGCAAGCAGTGTCGTGCATGATGTCCGAGTTTCACGGCGTGCTGTCGACGTTGCTAGTGGCGCTTGGCCAGTGCACTTCATGGGGCCAATCTAATGAGTGTTTGATGCGTTCCATTGTCAAGATGGGCAATCTAGCCGGGTGCGGTTTGCACACGGACTTGACCCACACCATGGCGCGCACGCTCGTGCTTGCCGGCTTCGCGTCTGAGCACGTGCGTGTAGTGTGGCATGGGTCGGGCTCACTGGAATTTGCAACGTCCACTCATGACCCGAGGAGAAGTGCTGCGGCCGACGCTCCACCACCCGCGCGTGGCGTCTTTGAACGCCAAATGGGGGTGCTTGGTGTGGCTGCCCACGGGCTTCAGTCCGCGCGCACCTCGGATGGTCACGTGCACGCCCTGGGCTATGCGCTCATGTGGAGAAAAGAGAAAAACAGTGCGCCCAAGGGAGCGTGGCCCATCTCGCGGTACCCGCCGTGCACGCGTGGCCGAGCGCTGTTCGGAGCCGCTTGCTACGTGGCGTGTGAGCCCGACGCGCCGGCTAATTTTTCGTGGGCGGCGCTCCCCAAAGACGATGGGCAAATGCGTGCTGCGCGCATCGTCACGGCGCGTGTCCGTCGCGAGGTACGCGGCACGCGGGGTGTTACGCCATCGCGGGCGGCGCAGTTGGCTGGAGCAGTGACCCATGAAAATGTGCTGTCTTTCCTGCGCCACGCGTGCGGTTCCGATGCCGAAGCCGTCGATGTGTACAAAGTTCTGGCTTTTCCCTCGGGCACGCCCCGCCTTAGTTGGCTAACCAGCAACCTCGTCGAGACGTGGTTGCGCGGGGACCCCATGCTGCAATCGGACGAGCTGCGCAAAACAATCTTGGCGCATGTCAACACCCCTTCGCCCGATGTCGCAAATGTGTCCAACGTTGTCGGTGTGCTGCAGCGCGATTTAATTGACGCGGCGCGTGGCTACGACTGCGACCTCGATTTGCGAGGCACATACGCGTACGGTACGCCGTTCGCAGAAGGCGTTGCCCCGGGGTCGGTCGGTGCATCGCTGGCACCCGGCACGCACAGTGTGCTAAACGACGTTCTCGATGCCATGGACATGCGCATGACTAGTGCAACGGCCTCGCACGGTCTTGTTGCATCCGCCACGTTTGTAAAAAGGGACATGGACAATCCTGCCTTCAAGGGTTTTCTCCCCGCGGGTTCCTTTAGCGTCGTGGAAGGGAGTGTTGTCGGGCTTCTTCCGCGCCAAGACGCGACGTGTGAACAAACGACCGAGGGTTGTGGTTTGACGGTAAAGTTGCCCATGTGTGGGAGGCTCAAGGGCCGCGAGATGCGATTGTATCTGGATGGTGCAAGTTGTCTGTTTGACAATCCCGGGGAAGAACGCGTGAACCATTTCTATGCCGCCACAAAACCCTTGGCGATTCATCAGGTTGCCGAGGTCATCGTAGGTTGGAATACGTCGGGCGAGTTGAAGGGGAATTGGCTGTGCAACGTGATCGTGACCGACACGGCGACAAGCCTGACTCGCCCAGTCACGCCTTGGTGGCTGCTGGGGTTTGCGCATGCGGCGTCGCGTGTCGTGCGCTGGGAACCAAACCCCGCGACCACAATGTTTCTAAGGTGCATGGTGAGCGCTTCCAAATCACGCATTCGAAAATGGATGCAAGATTATGCAAAGGACTTTGAACTACTTGTCATCCCCCCCGATGACTTGACAGATCATAAGAAAGCGCTAGCCTACCACAAAGACATGGCAGAAGCGCGGGTGTTGCACAAGTGGTGGACACCGAAGGCGCGGCGCAAAACGCGAACTTCCGCGGGCGGTCCGTCATCGGCCGCGACGTCTGCGGCCGCCGTCCACACGCCTCGTGAGCCGCATGGATTGGCGCAAACGCAAACTTTCGCGGGCGGTCCGTCATCGGCCGCGACGTTTGCGGCCGCCGTCTACACGCCTCGTGAGCCGCATGAATTGGCGGTCCTTTTCAGTGCATCGTATGAAAAATTTGACGACGCGGGTAAACGCAAGTTGCTTGACTGGGGCAACATCGGCGGACCGCTGGCTTTTGAAGTGCGCAACGTAAAGCCTGGCAAAAACAGCCTTTTTCGCGCCTTGCATGCAGGGCTAACCGGGTCCCAGAAAGGTCACGAGAAAATTCGATCGGCCATGCCTGATGGGATCACAACTGTCGGCGAAGTCATCGCGTCGTTCTCCAAACAGTACAAAATCCACGTGTGCGTGATGAATGCGAATGGCGACGTGCGTGACCACACGTTGGGATCATCGCTCGTCAACGTGGCGCAATGCGTGTACGTGGTCTACCTCTGCTCACCCAACGCCAACCGTTCGCCCATGGACGGCTACGATGGAAAGTTTGAACATCACCTTGCGTTGACGACGGGCCACCGCGTCTCCGATGTTGGCGCCGTGGCAAGCGCTGTGCGATGTGCGTGTCAAGACGTGAAAGGCGTGCGCAACGCACCTCCTGAACTTACGGGTTTGCCGCAAGGTCCCGTGCCCGACATCCCGCGTAAACCGACACAAGAAGGGACGGATAAATATTTCTACATCATGCACCGCCCGGGCGACAGTCCCTCTCCAGCGCCCAACGGGGTCAAAATGATTGTAAACTCGGGGGGTGTTGGTGCAGATTCGCGACCAAACGCCACGGGCGCCCGCGACTTCAACGCGCCCGGCATTGACGACAACGTGTTAAGCTACCTCAGGTTTTCACGTGTGGGCACTATGAATAAACAGATGAACGGGGTCATGCACCGGAAAATGTCGTGGTACTACATCGACACGTATTCGGGCACGCCAATCCATAAGTTTGGTGGCAAAAACGAGCTTGTGTTTCGTGTGCCGGCGAAATGGCTGCTCCACAACGCGCGGTCTTGTCTTGAGTGGCCGCCCCGTTCCGAGGAGTACCTGAACACCAGGGGCGAGGAAACTCTCGGCGAGTTCAGAATTTTCTTAACTTCTCTGATCGTGCCCCTTGAGTACCTTCTCACCACTAACGGGAAACTTGACAACGAGAACGTCCGGGTCATGACCACGCGCGACGTTGGCCAGTGCATTTATAATTCGCACGTGCTAGGCGAGCCTTTGTCGCGGAGGCAAGCCACGTACACCGGCGTTAAAGGGTTAGTGGTGGGGACAACAACAGAGAGTGAGGCCGATGGTGATGATGACCCGCCCGACCTAGAAGAAGCTTCTGCGTAAGGGTGATTTTTTTTAATTATAACTTTCCCATTTCATCTGCCAATGGCGTTTTGCGCGTTCTGCGCCGCACAACGACAATGCCGCCCTCACCGCCCCCCTGTTCCGTTGTGGCGATGGACTGTGAGACGAGCGGTCTCGCCGCAGGAAGCGAGGTGTACGTGGTGTCGCTGTGCGACACGTCGACCGATGTAAGGACGTCGTATGTCCAAGCGTCGCCGGACAACGACGCGCACCTGGTGGCCGCACTGGACGCCATGTGCGCGGCGGGCACGGTGGTGACGTTCAATGGCGCGGGTTTCGATTTCCGTCTAATGGCGGCGCGGCTGCGCCGCCCCGCCGACCGTCGGCGCGCGGCGCGCCTTGCGATCATGCACGTCGACGTGATGCTATCGTTTGGGTGCGCGCACACGTTCACGACCAAGCTCCAGTCGATGGCGACGCACACCCTTGGCGCGTCGAAGACGCTGTCCGGGGGCGCCGTCTCCGACGTGTGGGCGTCCGGGGACCGCGCGCGCGTGGTTGCCTACTGCGAGGAGGATGCGTCTCTGACGGGCCGCCTGTACGAGCACGGCTTGCGCAACGGGTGGATCGACTGGCGCCCGCGCCTCACGCGGCAGGACGGCACGGCTAAGGTGCCCGTCCCCCCTGTGCGGCGGTGGGGTCTCGACTTTGAGCACGGGGTGACAAGCGGCCCTGTGTTCCCGAAAGCGTTTGCGTGCGTGGCCCGTGCTGCTGCGGCGGACTACTCGTGGATGGACGACCCCGAGTCCGCGCGTGTGCGTCTCGCAGGCGCCCTAGAGTGGGCTAAGAAGCTTCTGGTGAAACGCGCGCGCGCGTGTCCCTGATGCCCTCCAAAGAGTCGCGCGCGCTGACACACACACCACAACCCCCCACCACTCGGCGCGGCACCCCGTTCGAAGCGCGCAATGGAGTTGCGCGCGCATCTCATTGCGCTGCGCGCAGCGCGTGAGTTTGTTGACTGTCCGTGGACATCACAGTGTGCCGTTGAAGAGATTCTTTCAGAAACAGAAAAGTTATCACGAGAAATCATTGATGCCATCAAGGGCATGCCGCTGCGTCATGCGGCGTGTTTGGCGTACGACAAGGGCGACTTGAGTTGCAAATACCCGGGCGAAAACAGCGCACGGCTTTACGTGGCGTGCGGGTGCACAACAACCGTTCACGTGCTGCCCCTTCGCGCTCGCGTTGAAGGCGCGATTGCGACGCACGTGTTGAGCACCAGGTGCCCGTGCGGCACAAAAGGGTGGTTGTTTTTCAACCGCCTTTCAAACGAGCACGCGTCGGACAAGAGCGTGCCCGTGCGCGGCCATCTTTCGCTCGAGGACAACAATCCTGCCTTTGTTCGCGCGCCGCCAGGCGAGGGACCGCTTGGCGAGCTGTGTGCCTTTGTGCACGCGGGTGTGCCGCCCGCCGAGGGGCACATCACTGTTGCGTGATTTTTTTAAATGATGATTAACAAGACAATGCCTAACACCGCATCCTGTACCCACTACCGCCTGCGATTTCCTGCAGCATGACTCCCACAAGCGCGCCAGCCACGCGCGGCGTGCGCCGGTGCCGCATGAGCACGACCACGTAGAAAGGCCACTCCACGTGGTGGACGTGGAACCCGCACTGTATGCGCGCCGCGATTTGTGCCGCGTTGACAATGACCCACGCGATGTCGGCGCCGACGGCCGGCGACAATGCGCAGACCCATCCCATGGCGCACACAAACGCGACGCCGGTGATCACAAGGCCGGTGGCATTGTTGAGCTCGATCACGCCCGCCCCCCCGACGTCTTTGATCCAATCGAGGTCATTCATGACGATGTAGGCGGCCGCGGTGCACACCCAAAACTTTTCGTCATCGATGGTTGTCGCCATGGTCGTTGCGACGCAGACGGCCGCCCACAGCCCGAACGTGATCGCGAAGGTGCACAGCGTAAACGATTGCCAGTCGTAGTGCCATTCGCTCCATTGCGCAAACCCCGCGTTAAACAGGTAGAGCGCGGCCGCGTATGCCCATAGTGCGGCGGCCCCACACGCCGCAACGGCGTGTGGGCTGGGGCGCGGCACCATCCGCTGCGCATGGTACGCCGTGACGTGTACGGCGGAGAGCAGCCCCATGTCCACCACCCCCGAGGGCTGAAGGCGCCACCCTGCGTACGGCGGGCGCCACGTGCCGGATCCGCCACGATGGGTGATGGATGCGGCGACCGCACAGAGGCACACGGCGGCCGCCACCGTTCGTGGGTGCCATGCAGCGCGCGCCTTGTCGGCGCCCGGGTCGCCGTCGGGCAAGACCAACGCCAACGGTGGCTCCTCGTCGTCGAGCGTCACCGGGAGCAGCTGCTCCGCCGCGTTTTCGCCCATTGCAGCGCCGTGGTGCGGTGTTGTGACGTGTAAACCGTCGACACGTCGTGTGCGCGCGCCTATTTTTAAGGGTCTCGTACGTGCTAGGGCGACGCACGCGCTTGTTGCCGCTTGACGTGTACACTTTCCCTCTTTCCCGCCGCCTGCGCGCCACGGGCCTGCGTCCACCCCCACAACGACTTCGGCCCTCACAACCTTCACCCTCCTGTCATGCTTGGCACGATGGACAACCACAGCGGCAGCAAAGACAACGTGGGCAACGAAGGCGGCCCCCCGCGTGTCGCCTGCGTGCCCGGCAGAGGCGTCATCGCGCAGATGGAACAGATGGGCGTTTCCTTTGCCGACCTCAGCGACGCCCTGCAGGAGCTTGGGACCGACAACGGCAGCGGCGTCGTCCCCGTGGCCGGCCACACGCCAGCACTTGCAACCGTGGAAAACGGCGTTGTCGTCGGCGTCGTCGTTGGTGTTGCCCCCGCCAAGCCGGTTGCATCGGCGCCGACAAAACCACCGACTTCCGCCGCCTCCGCGCGCTTTGACGTTCACCTCCGCCTTGTCTTTGTCGAACTCCAGGGCGAAGGAGGATGCATGCAACCACCGTGGAGACAGACCGGGGAAGATGAAGATGGCCACAGGTGGGAGTGGATCAGCAGGCACTTCCCGTGGTGCCACATTGTCATGGTAGCAACGCCAGTCGACCTCGGTGTCGTGTACTACGATCGACAGTCCCGCGTCTACAACCCCATTTTTGACCAAGCGACGCAGAAGTGGACAAGCGGCCATTTTCAAGGAGGCAGGATGGGCCGCCCTTCGACGGTCCGCAAGCACAAGCGAGAACGCATCGTTGTTGGGCCCGTGCGGACAGAAGAGTCAATGCGCACCATGGAGCTTCTTCTTCGCGGCAAGGGCACGATCGAGCAGCAGGAACTTGTCACTCTCGTCAAGAAGGCGAACACCATGCTGCAGAAAAACGCGAACGCCACGGTCACCGCTGTCCGGCACACACCAGAGGCGTTCGACGCCGCCTGGCGCGCTGGGACCGCCGGAGGAGCCGGGGGGGTGCACATCATCGTGCCGCCCCCTTCAACAAGCTGCTGCAACTGCTCGCACTTTCAACCCAAGTGCGACTGCGTCGCCAACGAAGCCGGGCTTCAACCACTCGAGCTGTGCGCGCGCTGCTCGAAGCTCACAGGCCACGTTTCTTACCCCACCATTCTCTGCGGCTACGAACGTGGTCGGGTGGGGGGCGGGTGCTACGCGATGCACCAGGCGCACGCCGCCGCCGCCGCCGGCCCAAGGGCCGAGGGTGCATGGCTCTCCGCCTGCGCGCCCGACTGCCGCACGCCAGGATACTGCCGGATCCTTCCGAACCCCTTCTACCTCGCCGCCGCCGAGCCTAGCCGCGTTCCCCTCCAGCCGTGGCGCGCGCGGGACTTTTTTTGATTTTTTTAACATGAAGAACCACAAGATGTTCTGGTGTGACGAGTTTGAGTTTTAAGTGAAGCAAAAAGGCGTCATTCCGCTACGAGCAGGCTCACCCCCACCAAAAGCACCGCCACCCCACTCCCCACAACGTGGCGATGCGCTGAGGCCTTTGGCGGGTCTGCATTAGGTTTTCTGACGTGGCAACTCCGTGTGCTGTCCTCTCCTTGGCCTTTTATCATTGGCGCCATGTAATTGTTTGTCATGCCTTGTTGCGACATGCCTTGGACGAACTTGAACTTGTCATTGTCGAACTTTTCGAATGTGACGTAATTCCCGTGCTTCTTGCATGTGTTTTTCTTGTCGTCGACTGTGTACGCGACGCACCGATTGTCGCTGAAGCACAATTCCTCGCAATTCACGCCATTGTTGGTCATGTTGTTTTTTTGAAGGAAGCCGAGTGTGTAGTGTTTAATCGTGCCGTAAAAAGCGCAGGTGCCGTTGCCTTGGTTGTCGAAGGTGCCGGCACTAGCGGTTGCAGCCATCGACGCGACAAGAATCCCTACGCGCCACATGATCATGATGGTTGCTCCATGCCTTGCGCTGACCTAAATACATGGAGCCCATGATTGTCGTAATGCCCCGCGTCTTTTTTTTATTCCAAGCAACTGAGATTGAGGGTTTCCACAGGCACGGCGATGAGGTTGCCAGTGTGTGCGTCAAGGTGCGTAAAGTTGGCCGCGTTCAACGCGTCCGCACAATCCGCAATGAGCAATGCGTCCCTGCTAAAGCGGTCGGACGGCTCGTTGCCCCCGCTGTAGATGTGGATCGCGTGTCGCACGGCATGCGGCGTGGGCATTTTTTGGGCGTGGCCCGGGGGGAGAAAGTCGCGGGATTCGCCCAGCTCGGTGCCGAGAAGCACGTCGACTAGTGCTCGTGCAGGACCCGGCGTGTGGTTCGCGTGGCGTAGAGCACGTAGCCCGCGGTAGAGGGAGTGATCTCCGGGCGAGCCCTCGTACGCCGCTTCGAGTTCGGGGACCCCTTTGATCATTCCTGGGTTATCAAACCCTGGCGCCCGCGTGTGCTCATAGTCAATGAGGCCGATCGTCACTTTGCCCATGTGGCGGCGTGGGGACGCGAGGGTAAACCCCGGGATTAGCGCGGTGACAATGCATGCGGAGGGGCCAGCAGGTCGGTGGCCGCGCTCGATGAGCCTGCGGCGGACGAGTGCACGTGTGCACAGCTCGCCGCGGAAAAGCACGGGTGCGACGACCACGGAACGTGCTAGAGTTGCAAACGATTCCGTGCGGCACGCTGCGGTGATGCTGTCCGCCTCCTCTGGATCACACACGCGCCACACGACGGCGAGGTCGTCCACGTGCGCGGCGCCAACGGCAGGGCCGCGCGCGTTTAGCTTGCCTTTGCCTTCATATGTGCCAATACCACTGAGCACCACGTCGACGCCTGTCTCTAAGTTTTTGATCGTTATGTCGCGCGCCGAGCGGCCGGTGCTGTCGTCGCAGTCGCGGCACATGCTGTCCGCGATTGTGGTTGTGTTTGAAAACGAAAGGCAAAAAGAGCGTCACATGGCGCCGACGCGTGCAAGAGGCGCTCCGCGCACGCGCGCGGCGAGGGCGTCCCGCGCGCGCACTGCGGCTGGGCGAAGTGCGTCTAGACAGAATGGAGGTACGAGGCGGTGCACCGCGCACCAGTCTGGCTCCGCCCACATGAACACGGCTCCGTCGTCGCCCCCGCGCGCGACCGCCGCGATGGGAAAGTCACCCAGTTTGAAGAGTGTGACAGGCCCCGAGCGCGCGTACAGCGCGGCGACGGCCGAAGCAGGCGTGCCCCTTAGATGCACCAGGTTGCGAGGAAAAACGAACACATCTTCCTCTGCGACCCTGATGGCCACTCGCTCCTCCGTGCGCGTCGGGTCCACCACTACTCCGACTGCGCCGTTGAGGTGCCAGGCATCGGCGTCAATCAGCCCGTGGCACACCACTGCCTCCGCGACCGACGACGCGCTGTGTACCGCGCGCGGCGTGTGCACGTCGTGCATTGCGGTAGGTGAACTGGGCGCGGCCTGCGGGTGCGGTGCCGGGGTGTTCATGTGGGGCTGACCGCCTCTGTGTGCGGTGCAATGGTGTCACTCAACTCCGACTGCATCGCGCTCGTGATGCACGCTGTGGCGCACGATGACCTCCCCGCGTGCTGCGGGGTGAACTGCGTGTGGCGCGCGGCGGGGGCGACCGAGAGGACGCGGCGAGCGCGTCGCCTGTGCGGCACAGCGCTGGCGTGGGTGGCGCGGAACCCGAATTTCCTTGTCCTGGCGGGGTCAATGGCGGCGTGGAAAGATGCGGGCGGGCCGTCGACGTGGTGGCCGGCCGGCGCGGACGTGTTTCTCTACGGCGCGGTCAGCGGCACGACGTCCCTGTTCGCGCCGCCCTTGATGGGGGGAAAGTTTCCTGCAGACGAGGCGTGGGTGACCACGTCGGCTGATCGGCTTTGGGACAGGGTTAGGGTGACGAACAAAGAGACCCCCGACGGCGTCATGCGCCTCGTGCTCTCGTCGTGCTTTAAGACTGTGGGCGACGTGCTGGATGCATCGGACGTGTCCGCGTCCATGGTCGCGTACGTTGGCAACGGCGAGCGTGTGTTTGGGCAGGGCCACCTGCGCGACGTGGTCATGCCGTACGTGCCACGCATTTCGCGTCCTCTGGTGCGTGTGATCCACGCCGCAGCGGAGCACGGCCACAGCTACAGCGACGACGCGATCGGCCGTGTGCTCGCGGTGAGCCAGACTCGGCGCACGTTGCGGCGTGCTCGCCTGTACGAAGCGCGCGGGTTCGGGGCCATCGCGAAACCTGTCACCGCGAACCGTCGGCAGATGATGTTTGCGTCGGCACACGTGGGCGTGGGGTGCGTGCGTTTCCGCTGCGCTCTCGACGAGGCCCCCGCGCCCGCCTGTGAGTGCGACGGCCGCGAATGCCCCCTCTGCGAGATCGCGTGGCTGTAGGCGCCTTGGCCGACATAAAGCCGTTGTCCGAGCAATGTTTTGGGTAACGATGGCATGCACGGTGGGCTTAAACTACCTGCACATTACACAAGATGAAACTATTGTGGTGCGTGCGCGTGACCGTAACTGGGACGACTGCAACAGCGTGGCGCACATAGAGTACCACGTTGCGCTACTCGACTGTGTTGAAGGCGCCTTTCGTGTCGACATTGACGCGTCGTGCCTCCCCAACGCGGCGTGCCGGCACGTGCGTTTCTTTCGGCGTCTTTGCGGGGTGCTGTGCACAAAGTTCAAGGGGCGACTAGAGTCGTGTACCGTCGTGGGGGCGCCTCCGCACGTGCGTGCGCTGTACAATTCGCTTGTTGCCACGGGGCACATCCCGCGTGCGACCGCGGCGAAGGTCAGAGTGCAGTAGGCGCGCGTTACATGTTCGGTTTGTTGCAATAAAACCGCCGAAACATCCCCCTCGAGCGGGTGGTTTTCCATTTGACGGGAAATCGGGGTGCCCTCACATAGTGTGCGCGCGTCTCGTCTTGAACAGACTATTGGTACTCTGAACGTCAAACTCAACGGTGACGTCCGCGTTACGGTTGGCCGCGAGGGCAAGTGTGGTGACTTGGCGCATTGTCGAGAACGTTCCGTCGTTCCAATGGTTCTTGTCATCAAACACGTTTGCCGCACGGGCAAACACCATGTCTTTGTGGCGGCGACGTGTTGTATGCCCATGAAACATGGAAAGAACCCTCAATCCGCCGCCCTCGCCTTCGAAAACCGCAAAGAAGTTGTTGAACACCATTCGGTCGATCTCGACCTTCGACAACGGCCCGCTGTCTCCTCGCCGAATGCGGTGGCCGCGTCGTGTGTAGAAATCCCGGATGAGTGTTAACGCGGCCTCAGCCGCGGGTGGGTCGTTGAATTTAAGTACGGTGCCGTGTGCGCGTGTTTCAAAGTGCGTCGGCAGTGAATCGGTGCGAAGGGTGTGCGCCCACACCTCTTCGTGCACATCCTTGAAGAGTTGGGCCGCGAGGCGCGCAGACGCTTCGTGGTCGCCGCCCGCTTGAACGGGGCCTTCAAAGACAAGGTCGCTGCCCATTCCGCGGCCCATGGCACCTTCAATGAGCCGTGCGACAATTGTGCCGATGATTAAATTGTACGGTGCGTCGCGTCGGTTGCCTGGTCTTTGCCAGTCGAGGCCAACCCTCCGAAAAAGAGGGCGGCTTTCGGCCTCAAGCGTAGCGAAAGAGGTAGGCTTGTCATGTTTGCTGTAATGGTAAACCCCCATTGTCGAGTTACCAACGCGAACCTGTCCGGCGTCACCTTCGTTAGTGTACCTAAGGCGGCTCATTCCCCCTGTGCGTTCTTCGCCAACGTAGTCGGGGCGTTCGTCGTGGTCCGCGTACTTCATTCTAAGGTCGTACTTGTTTTTTGCGTACCCCAATGATGCCGACATTGGGCCAACGCTGCAATGAATTTGCACGCCACCGTCTCGGTGACGCCCCTCGTCTCGGTAAGTCGTGATCGTGCTGTGCAGGGTGTCAAGGAGTGCCGTGCCCATTTCCACGCATTTGTCCCTTGACGCATCACCGTCCGCGCAATCTAGTTGGGCGCGCATGTTAAGACGGGACACAAAAGTCGCGCCCAGCATGTCTAGGTCGCCCACTGTCATGGGGTCACGGTTGTTTGGGTCGAGCCCATTGATGGCGGCCCACCGTTCGAGGCCATCCGGCACGTAGCACGTTTTGCCATCGGGGTCGTTGCCAACCTTGTCCGCGTAGCCCCTGCCCTCAACAAGATCTTTGCCAGTGAATAGATCGTCGTCGTTTGTGCATGGTATGTCGTTGCGTCCGAGTGGTCGACGGCCCCACACGGGTACGAGCGTCCCTGGTGTGTAAAGCATGTGTGGTTCATTTTGTGGGTTAGGATTTTCGGGGACGAGCTTCCATGTTGGGGGGTCAATCTTCCAAGTTGGCACGTAGTTCCCGGCTGTTCGGTCTGCAAGTTGCCGTGCGCGCCCAGCAGCAGGGGCGGCAACGGCGAGGGGTGACTCGTTGCCTGGTCTCTTCCTTTTCCACGATGACATGTTACGTCGTGTTGGAAGCACCTTGGTTATATACTTTAATGTGCATGCGGTGCGCGCCCAGTTTAGAGCGGGCACCACCTGCCTCCTTTAGGGCGGCGCGCGCAAATCTTTTGTTTGTCAACCCAAGTTACTTTATTCCTCAAAGAAAACTTTATGTGCGGTCGCGGCAGGTATGGCGCCGCACGTCACAAGCATAGAAAACATGCCGCGCACTGCAACGGGTGCGCCTTTGACCGTGCACCCCCCCAACTGCGTCTTGAGCTCGGAGCGTGCCATGGTGCACAGCGCGTAGAAGAACCGCATGTGGAGCAGGGCACGCGCGGGCATTGCGGTGGCATCCACCAACACAAAAAACGGCGCGGTTGCGCCGCCGAGGACGCTTCTGTGGTAAGCAATGTGTTTTGCGTGGTCGTAGTCGGTCCAGTCGCGCTTTGCGGCGTCGACGACGACGCTGTTGCCCTCTACCCGGATGTAGCCGAGGTCTTGCATCGTTTGTGTATTTAACACGATGAGAGTGCCTGGCACTGGCGCCATGAGGTTTAACGTGTCATCAAACACATATGTTGACAACGACTTGCCAGCTTGGGGTTATGGGTTTCTGGTGGTCGTGTTCTGTGACGGTTTGTGGCTTGGCTTGGTTTCCACCCGTTCATGCCTTGGGGTGTACAACGAGCATTTTAAAAACACGGGCGCGTCGCCCCAACCGTGGACAGTTGCATTTTGCGTGGTTGCGTACGCGTGTCTCGCAACGAGCGCAGCACTGGCGTTTGTTGCCGTTGACGCCGCGGAAGCGTTTTCTGCGGGATGCGTCGTTGGCCTGTGGGTGTTTGGGGCCTTTAACATCACCATGTTTGCGATGGCTCCGCCCACCCCACCGCGTGTGATGTCGAACTACCCGCCGGCGACGGCGTTGGTTGACACGGTGTACGGCGCACTTGCCACGGGACTGCTGCTGTTGGTGCAGCACTCTGCGCGCACGCAGCTCTGACCAGTATAAGCGGCGGGCTGCACGTGTGTGCGAGATGCGGTGCGCGGCTACCGGGGACTTTTGCGCGTGCGGCATGGCGTGCGTGGAGGCCGCTCTCCGTGAAGGGTGCCGTCTTGTGGCGTACCACCCTTCGACCGAGTGGCTGGGCACGTGCACGGCCCCCCCTCCGCACACGGCGGTGTGCGCTGCGTTTTTCAACGGGCACGTGTTTCGTGCGCCACACGCGATGGCGGTCGCCCACCTCGCCGCGTCGACTTGCGCTAGCGAGGCCGAGTTTGCCGCGGCGACGCGAACGGCTGACGAGGCGCTGATGTTTGCCGCGTCCCGCCCTGTGCGTGCGCACGTGTGGGTGTCGCGTGCGTTGGAGGTGCTGGGACGTGGCGGCGACAGGCCTTGCGCTGCGACGCTGCGGTTGTACCTCGGGTCGGGGAGCCCGTCGCGCGCGGTGCTCGCCGCTGCGTGGCCCCCACCTCCTGGCCCCGACATCGGAGACGCGGCGTGGTGTGCGGCGTACGTGGGTTTCACACGCGGTGTGTCGGGGATGCGGCGTGGGCACCACGGCCCAACCGACGCGGCTGTCGACGCGGTGCTCGCGCGCCTGCCCCACGAGTTGTCGACCGTGGTGGGTGGGTTCGTGTACCAGCGTGACTAGCCGTGGGCCGCAGCGGGGCGCGCGGTTTCGCATGCGTACAGCGCATCGCGCGTGTCCTGCGAGAGGACCATCGCGCGGTTAAGAATGGGCAGCCCGGCTTGAGTGAGCTGGTAGCGCTTGAGGGCGCGCACGCCGACGCTGATGGGCCTGCACTGGATGCGCGGGATGCTGTGCATTTGGGATGGCTTTGGGATGTTGTTGGCGACAAACGGGACACGGGGGAAAAGGGCGACGCCCTCGACGCGCCACCCAACGGACATTAGCGTAAGGACGACGGCCACTCTTACGTCGATTGTCCCGCACTTGACGGCCGTGTGCGCTGTCAGGAAGGCGTGGATGTCGCGGGCGAGCGCGGCCGTGGCGGCAAGCATGCTCACCGAGTGCGTAGGGCGCGGTGCGTTGGCGGCGTGGACACACGCTGCAATGTCGCAGAAGCTGAGGCGTCTCCGTAGCTTTTTTGCGGCGTTTGCGACGGTGGGTGCACGCGCTGCATCCCGCGGCGCGAGGCACGCGCGTGTTGCCTCGGTGACTTTTCCGACGCTAAGGGGCTGCGCGCGGCATGCTTTGCGCGGTCCGTTTCGTCGGACACGGACGTTGGCCCAGTGGAACACGGGCACGCTGTCCTTGAAGGCGGGTGCCTGGAGGTAGACCTGCCTGTCGAGGACGAGGTGCGTGAGCGTGCAGACGCGTGTGTCCCCGTCCTCGCTTGGCCTCCCCTCGAGTGTGCATTCGTCGCCGCACATGTGGACGAGGCGGGTCGCGACGCACACGCACGCCTTGTGTTTCCGCGAGTGCCACATCGTGCACGCGTCGGTGCACCTCGTGTGGCGTGGGTCGCGGGGGGGCGCGCGTGGACAGGCGCGTGCGTACTCCGCGAGCACGGCAGCAGCCATCTCTGAGTGGGTGCGCTGTTGTGTGGTCACCGGATTACCCGCGCAAAGCATGCGCGAAGACGTGCGTTCTCCGCCATGAGCGCGGCGACTTTGGCGTCGCGGTCGGCTACGGTCTGCTGCAGCTTGCCGACTGTGACGAGCTGCGCCGCCCTGTGCCGCCTCGCACTGGCAACGTTCCGGACTTTGCGGAGTGTGGTGCGGAGTTTGCGCACCACTCCTTTCGTCATTGTCGCCGCGCATGCGTCGCGTACGTGCACGCCGCGACGTTCTAGGTCATCGAATTCCTCGTCGGTGATGTTGGACATGAGGTATTCACGGGAATTGCTCCACCGCCGCCTGCTGACCGTTTTTGCCGCCATGGGTGCAGGGCACTCAAAAAGTGGCGCAAGAAAGAAATGAGTCGGATCCATGGTGCCGGGTGCGTGGTCCTATATCGGGCGATTTTGCCAAGGACTACGGGAGCATGAACGTGCTGTGCGCTGGCAACTGCGACACACTCGACTGCGTGTGCGCGTCCTCGCCGGTTGTCGCACTTGTGCACGGTGCGCTTACGCACGAGGGGCTAAGCTTGGTTGCGCTTTCCCGGCGCACCAACGTGGCGTGGCAGACGTGCGCGTGGATCGCATGGGCGCTCGTGATGACGAACCGGGCGCGCTACGACGAGTGTGGGCGCGTCGTGCCAACCTGACCGAGTGCGCGGTGTGGACAGGTGCGATGGTGTGGCTGAGCGCGTGGGACAAGGCGGACCACTTTACGTGGTGGGGCGTCGCGTTTCACGCGGCGTGCCTCGGGGCTGGCGCGGGCTTTCGTGCAGACCTCGCGGTGCAGGCGTGGGTGATCGCGGGCGTGTGGGGGATGAGCGCGATGGGGTGTGCGATGCTGGTCACGACCCGCGACGAGATGGGGACGGCAGCGTACGCCGTGGGCAACTTTGCCGTCCACTACCTGCCGTTCATTTCCGCTCTTGCGCGGGTGGATGCGACCGACTGCGCGGGTCCGGGCGCGCTGCTCCTCTGGGTGGCGTACCTCACCTTTGTGCACGACCCCGCGGAGGTGTACGGGTGCGACCTTGTGTCACGCCGCGTGGTCGCTGGCACCGGCAGCGCGGTGGTGGTGATTGCTAGCCTCAAGTGAGGCGCGATGGACGTCGGGCTGTTTGCACGGCTGGCGTGCGGGCGGGTAGTTGTTGTGACGCCCACCAAGGTGGTGCTGGACAGCATGAACGGGTGTAGCCTGCTCGTCGAGATGCGCACGTGCGGCCGCACGCGTGTCGCATTTAGAGTCGAAGGTGTTGAAGTGACGGTGCGTGCGATCGACGCGGGCACACCCGACGCGATGGAGTTGGCCGCGGACGTAGCGCGGTGCGCCCGCGGCATGGTGCTCGGGTGGGTCCGCCTCCACGTGCACTCGTTGGACGGCATGCCGTGCGGTGTGCAACACATCACCGCACTGGCGTGCGCCCAGGTTGTCGCGCGGTTCTGCGGTCTGCGTGTGACGGCGTACCACGACCGGCACCGAAAAGCGACTCTCACTGGGGGGACCACGGTAATGTTTGCACGTGAGGCCTTTTCCGTGGCCGTCGCGAGCACCCGTCCGTTTACCGTGGGCACGCACGGGGGCGTGTTTGAGCCGAGTGATGAAGGCGTGCGCCTAACGGGGTCGAACGACGTGTACGGGGTGCTGTGCAGCCTTGCGCACGCGACGTGGGCGCGCATTGGGGATGCATCCGAGTGATTGTTGAGGGTGTCCAGTGTTTTCATTACAAAAGAGTTTCAATTACGGTTGGCTCTTGCTTCATAGAAAGCAGTGGGCGAACGGCAAACGCAACTGCGAAGAGTGCAACAGAGCATGCTGCCGCAATCACCGCGTACAACGCCGTGTGCGAGTCGTCGGCGGCCGGTGCGTTGTGTGGCCTAGGGCCACTTCGCACCGTGATGAGTCCTGTGTAACCCATGTTGTCCGCAAACACCTCGTACTGCCCGACGGGCATGGTCGTGTTGTCGCCTGTGTACTGCCATGAACTGCACGTGTTTGGCGGTGAGTTGCAGTCGTAGGTGTCAAAGACTTCGTCGTTGTCGTCGTCGCCGTTGTCCTTAGAAGGACGAATCGTAAACGTAACGTTTGTTCCGGTAAAATTGCCTACCCATCGCACAACGTCGTCTTCGTAGAGGGTGACGTTCCATGAGCCGTTCTGTAGTACATCAGCGCCGCACGCGGTCCCCTGAGGGTGTTTGTCACAGGTAAATTTCCAGTCTTTGTCGATGTGAATGATCATTGTCGGAACTTTGTTCGATAGCGTCTGCTTCATGGAGCTCATGTAGCTGCTCAACCATTCGTTTGCCGTTTTTGCGCCTTGCCTTGTGTCGGCGTTAAAGTAACTGAAAGCATCTGTCATGTCACTTACACTCTGAGTTTTACTAGCCTCACATTCACCGTCATCGGCCGACGGACATTTTTCTCTCGTTGCTTGAGTGATCAATCCGTTAAACTCTTGAGTAATCAGTGCAATGTAGCACGCGTCTTGCGGCATGGTCCTGCATGTGTTGCAGTTTGTCTTGCACCCGTCGGGCAGGGTGGCAACGGTTGCCGCGGTGTTTGTCGTCTGAGTCGTCCCATCGACGACACTACTTATGCTGTAAACGTCGTATTGAACATCATACACCGAGACGTAGCACGAATCTACCGAGTAGCATGTTCCGTATGACGGGCGAAAAAGCGGTCTGGAATATTCCATCATAAAGTGTTTGCACCCGCCCTTGTCTCGTTTTGCGATTGTGCACTGTGCGGCACAATCCGTTGGATTCATGGCGTTAGGTAGTTGCTCTATTTGTCCGCCGTAACACCTTGTGTAGTTCTTGAAACTTTCAACAATGAATTTTGATGCGTCGACAGTCTCGGTGGTGGTGGTGGTGGTGGTAGTTCCGCGTTTGCCTGCCTTGATGTAGTGGTTAAACCCTGCATTGGAAATCACAGTTGGCGTAACCACAGCCGTGCACTGCCCGCACGTCACCTTGCACCTTTCGATGTCATGCTGCGTGCCGCACCACGAAGGCGTTAGGCAATCTTCCCGGGTGTCTCCGCAACCCGCATCCATTTTGTCGCTCTCGAGCAGGTCCGTGACCGAGAGGATGCAGCTGACCGCCTTGTCCGCCGATGCGTTGCGGAAGCTGAAAGAAAGGCAGTTCCTTTTTGCATCCGACGACGTTTCTGCGTCGCAAGCGGCGGCGCATTTTTCCAACGTGGTGCCCGAGGTGAACTTCCCATCTTTCAGACCATTTGTGTAGCCTGGACTACAGCAATCCACCAGGCGCGGGAACGAGACCCTGTTATTGACAGAATTCTCGATGCGCGTGGCAGTCAGCACAGTGTACCCAAAGGTGGTCGCGCCCGCGCACCCAATGATGGCGAGGGCAAGAGTGTGTCCCAACATTTTCAACGGTGAACTGTCGGTCTTAAATAAGGTTGGTGATTTAAAAAAGCATGTGTGTCGCATCGTGCAGCATGGTAGACGTGTGGTTAATTTAAATTGAGAAATTCGCGATTAGGGTTGTGGACCTCTGGGCGTTCATGCGTTTATCGCTGACGCGAACAAGCCGGCGCACTTCTCGTATCCCCACCGGTTAAACGCGTACAGCAGTGCGATCTGGCACGTCGCGATGAGGGCGGGCATGACCCACACATGCCACGCATACGCGTTGCGCGCTGCTTCTACACCGTAGTCCTCGCAAGGTGCGTAGCCGCGGCGCCCTACGTGTTGCGAGCTCGCCGCACCCGCTGGGTAGACGAGAAACACTACGCTGGCGACGCTCGACGTGCACGACGTCTCCATGTCGACGAGGAGGTCGTGCTCGGCGATGCCGTCGATGAAGCCCTGAAGGTCGCAGAAAAAGGCGGGCATGCGGCAGCGAACCTTGTCGTTGGACACGCTCTCGACCTCTACGCCCGCCCACGTCCACTCCTCGCGGACGATCCGTGCGATGCTTTCTGCCGCCATTGTCGGTGTTGCCTCAGCGAAAAGTCATATACTGGGGGCTGGAACCCTAGCGGTTAGACTCACATGTAGTTGGCGTTGTTGGCTTTTTCGCCCTGCGCATCCTCGGCATGTGCGCGTACGTTGGATTTTGCGGCGCGTGTCATGTCTGTTCCGATGATGGCGCCAATAGAGACGACGCAGGCGGCTAGTGTCTCGACAAAGTAGTGTGTGCGTGGAAACGAGTTTGACATCCAGAAGATGGGCGCCATGAGGTCAGCGGCGGCGACGGCGATGATGGCGCCGCCGTGGACCGCCGTGAGGTTTACGAGCCACGCGCAGCGCGGCGCGTGCGCGACTACGAAGCGGATGTCTCGGCCCACGACGACGGATATGACAAACGCCATCATGTAGCGCACGAGGAACGTAAACCCCGCCGTCCCTGGTGCAAGTGAGCCGGCGGTAATCATAACCGCGCTCTCGTACCCGCAACGGTTCCACACCCACAGCGCCTCGCGGACGTTTTCGGCAAAAAGGTTGGTTTTCCCTCTGTCGTACACGACGACAGCCGACACGGCAAACGCGCAGGCTGTGACAAACAGGGCGGAAGCGTCGAGCATGGTGCGCGACGCGCCGCGCGCAAAAGGCTCCTCCTCAAACACGACGTCGCGTGTGGCGACGGCCCATGCAACGACCAGGAACGCCGACGAGGCGACGTCGACGACCACATAACTCACTAGGCGCTCAAAGTTGTCCGCGGTCATCGGTGAGAGTGTGCTCATCGCATTTGTGGTTGATTTCGACACGTCCACAAACGCGACCATTGCGCCGATCATGATTGCCATGCCGACCATGGACTGCATGCCGTCGCTCATGCCCGGCGGGCGGTACAGAGCAGCGTGTGTGCTGTTTGCCCACACCGTGAGTCCGTGGCGTGCCGGCGCGAGCCGCCACTCGCGTCCTTTGACAAATGAGTTAAAGTCTCCGCCGCCGATCAGGACGCTGTCGCCGTTTTCGAACGCGAGCCGCGTGCCTTCAGCCTGCACTGTGTCGTGCATTGCCGCCATGTCGAGGGTAAACGGTGTGCCACCGGCGTCAGTGAACGTGCACATGGCGAGTGGTGTCGCGCACTTTGTGATGGCGAGGCGGTGTTTGGCGACCTCTTTTGTGGGCTTCCCGGCCCCCACGATCCCAGAGCCAAGATACACGCCGTTTTTGCCGGGTTGCTCAAAGTCGGCAAACACGGCAATGTTTGTGGCGGCGGCGGGGTTGCTTGGCACCAGGTACGCCGCGCTGTCAAAGTACACGGCGGCGCGCCCCCCGGCCGCGTCAGCGGCGACGACACTGTTGCCTTTGTTTACGTTAAAATTGATGTGCATCACGGCGCGCTCGTCGAGCCTAGCTCGCACGCGCACGTTTGCGTACAGCACGAGTGCGCCCTTTTCCCCTGAGAAGCTGTTGTACGCGGTGATCCGTGCTCCGAGGGCCCCCCCGCTTGCGAGCGCCAGCGCCGCTGCGCCGAGCATCCACGCCATGGCGTGCGTTGCGTTCCGCTGTTGGCGTGCGCCACTTGATATACGCTTGAACGTCCTCGGTGCAGTGCTCGTCTGCGCGCTGGCACGGCGTCCCCGCCCTGAGTGCTGCGGCGCGTTCCGCGACGTCCAGTCTGTTCTGGTCGAGCATGATGCAGAGGGTCGCATAGAGTATATTAAGGACGTCGTGCGAGAGGTGTGGTGCGTCCGGCAGGAGCTTGAGCAGTGGCATGGTGAAGCTTGAGCACTACGTGGGCGCTGTGTACCCGCCGAGACATGTGGTGCTGCGCGCGTGCGACGTGCCGGGTTATGTGCTGTCGCCGGGGGAGGTGGCGCACATTGCGGGAGCGCTCGCTGGGTGCGCGGTGACGTTCGAGCACGCGGGCATAGGCGACGCCGCAGCGTGCGTGTCGGACCTCGCTAGCAAGGCGGGCGTGCTGCGTGCGTTGCACGACGCGTCAAAGAACGACGCGCTTAAGTCGCCCATTGGAATTGTGACTGGCGCGTGGGTGGCGCTGGACGGATCGCTGCTCTGCGCGTTTGTGCTTGACGGCAAACGATCCCCCCGTGTTGCAACAATGATGTCGGTTGGCATTCTCCGCGGGCTAAGCCTGACGCACGTGCACCCCTCGTGCCCCGGCGAGCTTCCGCTTCCCCTCGAGGTGTCGCTGTGCGGCGTGCCGGCGCGGCCGGGGTGCGGCGTGGTGTCCGGTCCGTTCTCGAGCCCATCGGGGCCTCGCATGTATAAAGCGATGACGTTGCACAACTTCACAACCATGGCGACCCCCACGTCTACTCACGCGTCCACTGCTCCAGCTGACGACATGGTCACCGCCCTGAAGGGCTTGACGCCGAAGGACCGTAATTTAATTTCAGCTGCGCTTGCAACGTTTGACAAAAAGGTGGCCGATGCGGAGTCGCGCGCGGCGTGTCTCGCGGTCGAGAACGCGTCGATAGCCAAGGCAGCCGAGGTGGACCAGGCGCTGCTCGCGTCCGAGCTCGAGCGGTTCATTGCTGCTGTGGGGACGGAGCGCGCTTCGATGTTTGGTCTGGCGGACACGGGTGCGTGCGCCCGCAACCTTGAAAGCCCGAACGCGTCCGTAGTGCGCCGTCAGGTTGACCGTCTGCTCACGTGCTGCAACGCTGCGATGCTCGGGCGCGCGAGCGGAGCGGTCTCGACGCCCACGTATGCCCCGCGACCGACGACGCCGACGTCAGGCGAGAAACGGACGGCCGACCAGATGGACACGACGGAGGTGGACGACCCGGGGAGCCGCCTCCGCGCGGCGCTCTCGCTAATCAACTAGGTGTATTTCGCGGGCAGCGGTTGGCTCTGCGGAGCATGACGGCGTTTAATGCAGTGCTTGACGCGATGGGCAGCGGGGGACACTGCCTTGTCTGCGCTCGCGTTGTTTTCAAGGAAGACGCGGTGATGTTTGCAGGCGGCTGCGGCCACGCTGCTCACCGTCAATGCGTCGCTGTGTGGACGGAGTGCACGTTCGACGGAGCGCCGGGCGTTGCTACGTGCCCACTGTGCCGCGAGAACGCGTGCTTCAGCGTGAGACCGGTGGCGGTGGAGCTGGTGCACGGGTGCGCCCACTGCCAAGACATGGACGCGGCGATGGGCGTGACGCGCAACCCCGACTCGTTTCCGTTCATTGTGGTGTACAGCGCTGTCACGGCGTCTCGCGACTTCCCGCACCTTCGGTCGCTTGTCGTGGGTGCTGTTGCGTCGTCCCTCGCTGCCGAAATGTACGCGACACGCGCAAGAGTGGCGCGTAAAGCCGCGCAGGTTGGATGCACGGTCGAATGCACATCTTGACTCACACGGCTGAATGTCGCGATTTTAAGCGAATAAAAAATAAAAACCAACACACGAATGGAAAGGGTTGTTGCGCAACGTTTACCGATTTACCGCGAGTCGATTGCCGTAGTGCATTGAGTTGGCTAGCGGCGTCATGGCGAGCAAACCGGCGTTTACGAGGACGGGCCACACGTTGTTGTAGCCAGGATTGAGTGTGGGGACTGACTGGACCATGAAGGTCACGAACGCACCGGTGTACACAAAAAGTGCGACCACGAGTGACCAAAACTTGATGCCGCGTGTGCTTGTCAAGTAACTGTTTTGATCTTTGCTGTACCAGTACTCGAGGATTGCGTTGACGACGAAGACGGCCGAAGCGGCGATGATGCAGCCGGCGATCACATTGTGTACGAGGCGCGACCCGGCGTGGTCGCTCGTAAGCAGACCTACCTGTTTAGGGTCGTTAGCAACGACAAATTGGATGTTCGCAAAGTCAATGCCCGTTGGTTTAAAATGTGCCTTCCCAGTTTCGGCGGAAGAGGTACTCGTGACGATTGCGACGATGGCAAATCCGAACGCAACAATGTGAATGGCAATTCCAGCCATGTAGTCGTGTGGCTCCGGCATTTTTTCTTTTCCGTTGAGCACGCCCGCACCTACGACGCCGGCGGTGACGCTGGTGACCGCGTACGCGGCGACGAGAAGAGGAAATAAAAAGTCGAGTGTCATGTCCTGCCGGTCGTTGCTGCACTTAATGGATGCGTCGTTGACGAAGTCATACTCAAGTTTGACGCCGGTTAAGATGGCGCAAAACCCGGCCGCCATGAGGCACTCGGTGAGGATGTAAGCGTGCTTTTTCATGTCGTCAAGGAACGATGCGCGGCGCATGAGCATGACCAACATTACTAAAGCGCCCAGCTCGCATCCTGCCGCAAAGCCGTACGGCAATGTGGCGGACAAGTGGATGTCGTCACATCCACCATCCGCGCCTGCCACGTAGAATTCATTTGCGCGCACGATGCCGAGCACCGCGGCAACTACCGCCATGGCGCACGGAATGGTGCGCCATACCACGAGCCTGGCTGCCCTGGTTTCATTTTCGACCCCATAGTTGACAGTTGCCGAAGCCATTGTGCTGCACTGGCTGTCGCGATGAGCAACGCGCCCGCGTGTACTGTCTCGAACGTGTGTCTAACCGCAGCGTGGGTCGCCGTCGTGAGTGCGATTGTTGCAGGCAAGGAGCGCTCGTCTATATATTCAAGCACCATGACTGACAGGGTCGTCACCGCCCAATGAAGGTCGCCATGGTCGGCTGCCACCGCTGACCACACGGCGTACGCGGCGCCGGCAAACCCACGCTTGTGTGAAAAAATGCACCGTGCAACCGCGAGGAGTTCGAGCCACATGCCGACTGTGGGATGTTGACTGCCCACATACGGCGCCGCGCCTAGTTGGCCTCATCATTTAGCACGAGGACGGGCTCTTCCGCCGTTGGCGCGACGGACGGCAGCGACATCGTCGAACCGCGCAGCTTTGCCTTCAGCACTTCGCTCGTGATGGCTGACGCGGACGTGGCAGGATCAAACGTTGGGGGGAGCGTTCCCCCTTCGACGAGCGCTAGCGCGTGCTGCGACCCCAATTTCCGCGGGTGTTCGATTGTCCCGTGAGGTTCGGAACCTGTGAGGACGTCATAACCGTTGTGCTTTGCGAGCTTTAGGTGGATGCGCACGTCGCCCGGGGTACATTTAGCGCCCTGCAGGGGGCGCATGACAATCTTGAGGCCGTGCCTTGCGATGTCGGACTTGATCATGAGGTTGTCGGCGAGTGTTTTAGAGATCGCGCGCGCGTGTGGCTCTTCCATGATGACGTGATCGCGGCCGTTTACGACGATAGTGCTGCGCTGACCCTCGCCGTACTGGCTGAGGTGACCGTTGGTGTTGAGCGAGAGGGCTCGCGAGACGGGGTGGTCGCTGTCGATGGGGGCCAGCACGCGCTTCACTGTTTTGTCGCCGACGTTGCCTTCGTGCACGGCGAGCCCCTCCATGAGCTCGTCCTCGCTTTTTCCGATGCAGTCGGGCCAGCGCGACCCACGCTTGATGAGCTGCTCAAGGTTTGCCTTAAGGTTCTCCCCGTGCTTGTGCTGGACGTTGAGTTTAATGGGCACGGCGAGCGGCGCATCACCGGGAAACGCGACGTGGCTGTAGCCATGAGTGGCGTCTTCGGTGGCGACGACAGTGCGTGCGTGTTCACCCCCAACGACCTTGTCGCCGCACACCACGTTCATGCCAAGGGCGCACGGTGTGTCTACGTGGTGAATTTCTACGGTGTGAAGAAGGTGTCCCGCCATGTCCGCATGGTCCGGGTGGAAACCAAGTGCCGGTGCAAGCGTGGACGGAGGTATGTCAAAAGATGTTTTGCCCACGCCGTCCGTGTGCGCCATGCAATGAATGTCGACGAAGGGGTGACCGCTGTCGATCACGTGGTTGGCAGAAGCGACGAGCCCGGTGGTTTGTTGAGCGGACATGGTTGCGTGTGTTCAGTTGCCGTTGCATGACCTTATAAGCATCAGGGTGCTTTGGTTGCCAACCCACTCCACAGCCTCCCGCCATTTTTTTTTTTTTATTGCGTGCGTGATCACTGGTGATTGCGTTCAGCCGCGGTTGCAGTGGCGCATGCGTTCAGCGTTCCACTCAACAAGACCGGCCGGTGCGTGTGGCGTGCCGTACACGTACTTATATGCATGTGTTTCCCATGCGTGCTGAAGCAGTGCGCCGCTAGCACACTGCATCCTGCCGGGGTCCCCGTTGAACGTGCACGGCACGCCGTCCGCGATGAGATCGGGGGCGCACATCATGTGTGGCTGATCGCGTGCACGTTTCGGCAGCGTCACAGTCATGTCTTTGACCGCGTCGCGGTCATGCAACATGTGCGATGTGAGGTCCCGAATCCACCCGATTTTTTCCGCGTGGTTCCCCGGGAGGTTGACGTACAAGAAACAAAACAAGGTGCAACGTTCGCTGTGGTTGAGGTGCATCCGGTTGAGGTACTCGGTGTACGGCCTGCAGTTTTTTGGCCACGCGCTGAACGGCATCGTGCTCAAGAGCATCGTCAACGCCTCCGTGTATTTTTCCTTGCAGGTGGGACCGCCCGGCGTGGCGAGCTTGTGCCGCACGTACGCGGCAACGGCCTTGCTGTGCTCGTCGTCCATTGTGGCGGTGGTGGGTTGAGGTGTGTGTGACCGACCTCGGCTTGAATGTGAGGTGCATGGCGAGTCGGCGCGCGCGAAAGGTTTGACCACCCCCGTGGTGTGCACTTTTCCGCGCGCGTGCCTTCCCCACTCATGTGTGCATCCCCCCCGCGGCGGTCGCGTGCCAGACAACGACACACGCGGCAACTACGTCCGCGACTGCCGTGTAGGTAGAGGTCACAACCACCGCAGACGCCAGCGCCGCGGGCCACATCGGTGCGAGCGAGTAAAACGGGAGGAGCAGTGCGACCTGTGAGGCGACAGCCGCCGGGTAGACGACGGGCGCGTCGCCACCAGCGACGGACACAACGAGTGCAGCGGCCGTCGCGAGCGCAAGGCTCAAATTTTGCGTCGTTTCCATTGCGCGTAAATGATGGCCGCGCAGAGAATCGCGGTGACAAAAGCAAGGCCGTAAGGCGTGTGGCCTACCGCCTTTGCGTGGCACGGGTACGTCATAGAAACGTGCCGGCGCCAAACACAAAGACGGCGGCGAGCGCGGCGGTGAACAGATACACCTCTTCCACGCCGCTTGAGCTGTCGCAGAGGTCGCCAGTCATGAACTGCATTGCGTGCCGGGACATGCGCGGCCTTAGTGCGTGCGCAACGTGCGAGGCGGCGTATGTGAGTTTGTTTGTGCGTCGCGCAGCCGCCAGCGGGCGTTCCGAGTGCCCGGGCGCGGCTTGCGTCGCGTGGAAGCGGCGAGCACTTGCCGCGTGCGTGCTTCTTGCGCAGTGCGGGGGCGGTAAATACGTACACACGCATGGTGCACGCCTCGCCGCCCTCGGTGAGGGGGCGCCCCAATTGGTGTCGATTGTTGAGTGGGCAGGGTGCGCGCGCGAGTTCGCCCGCGCGCACGCTGAGAAGTGGGGTTGGTACGTGACGCGAGGAGGCCTTTGCATGCGGCGCGTAACGCCCATGCGCGTATATGACGGCGTAAGTGCGTTAGCCGCGGTGAAACGTGCGTGCGAAAAGGGCGTTAGCATTTCGCAGATGGTGCTTGAGTACGAAGGTGCCTACCTCGACGTGCACCGTCTCATCGCCGACAACGCAATTTTTTCAGACGGCTCGCGGGTATGGGCGACGCCGGTGCCACGGCGCCACAGCGGCGCACCGTCGCGGCGCGCGCTTTTGGGCAGTGGGTCGAGGAGCGATTCGACGGGTGGCATTTCAGCACGCGGTCGGGCACGACTGCGCGCACGGCCATCGCGGTTGTCCCAGCAACGGGCAGCAGCAACGCACAGCGCGCAATAAACCAAGCGGTTGCAGCGTCGTGCGCGCACGACGTGGTGCACGACCGCCAGCCGTACGCGCTGTACCTCGCCGCGCTGCACAATCGGGGGACAACTTTGCAGAGCCGCGCCAACACGATGGTCCTTACGCGCCGTCCCCTGCTGCTTGTGCAGGGCGCTGAAGCAGGGCACATTGCGACGCTTTGTGCACTTGAAGGGTGGGTGGCGGGGACCGCTGCGCTCGGCCTTGTCGAGGCGTACGTCATGTCAAAGCTGTCTTCTCGGCTGCCTGCGACGTGCACACGGACGCCTGCCGCCGAGCGTACGGTTCACGCGTACGCAAGTGAAGGGTGCCCGCGGGTACGCGCGAGCCGCACGGTGAAGCAGCTAATGGACGCCCTTGTTCGGGAAGGCAGCATGCCCAACGTGCAGGTGTTCGTCGCCGCCGTGCACGCTGGCGCGATCATTCACACGGGGTTCAGCGACGCGGGTTCGACGTTCCGCGATCGCACAGCGCGGGGCGAGGCGGGACGGCATTTTTCCGAGGCGATGGACAGCATACTACACACGCCCATGGCGCCGACGGCCCTCTAGATGAGGAATACGGGCATGACGTGTGTATTCAACGCGCCCAAACGTCGTTGACGTACCCGTCGTCTTGAGCGTCTTGAGTCATTGTTAAGTCGCCAAATGTGGACGCCATGTTCGTGAGATGTGCACGTCGGTTGTGGCATCATGTCAAAGGCGGGCCTCACACGTGCACGCGTTGGGTGTGTAGGCACGGCACTCGCTTGAAAACGACAAAAAAAAAATGTCTCGGTGTGGCACATTTAACCTACTCTCCGTGCACACTGCTCAATCAAATTTTCAAACTTTCAAAAGCGTGTGGCACCGACGCCGTCCACCCGCGGGAGGCGTGCCGGAGCGTCAATTAGACCCACTTGTCGTATCCGTATTCGACGTCCTCCTTGCCCCCGGGTTCGACCGCGCCAAAACCGAGCGTGCCGTACACGATTGCTCCGTGACCAAGCTTGCGTCTAACAACGGCCACCGCGGGGCCTGACCCAAGCAAACCGGACAGGATGTAGAGAAGAGCGCGGAGAGCTGTGGGAGGCACGTCTTGAATAATCTCTTCGTAAAACTCAAGTTTTCCGTCCCATTTTTTTTGAGTTGGGAACTTCACAAACTTCTTAGCGTCAAAAAGCTGGACGGACGTGTCCCTGCAGACAAGCATGTGAACAAGCGTCGCGTCGAGTACACCCGGCTGCGATGCTAGGAAATCGCCAACGGCCGTGGTTGCAGCGTAGACCCTTTGTGCGAGAAGTTCATCCGCTTGCGCGCGGGTAAAATTAATGTCAACGCGCGAGCCGTTGCCTGGCATGGCAATGCCCATGTGGCCGAGGTACGAACATCCCTCGGGTGGCTGCATGAGCCGCTGCGCCATCGCATGCAACGCCGTTAAGAAGGGCATGGGGGTGGTGTCCACGGGCCGGTGTGCGGTTATGACGTGTTGTTTAGCGCGCGCGGTTTACATTGCGGGATGGCGGTTTAGGGTTGAACTTGGTTAGGCTTTGGTGTCGTGGCATTGGGAACGTGACGGCCCTCTGGGTTTAACATTTGACATGAGATTAAACAAGTTCTTCGTCGTCACTTTCCGACGAGACGGCGTCTAAAAGTTCACCAGGCGTGCGCATGTCTACATTAACAGGCGGGTGGGACTCCGCGTGCGACCCGGAAACATGGCGACCTTTGGTGTTGCCTGTGCCCAGAAAGTCGCCCCACGACTCCCAACCCTCGTGCTCGTAGGTCCTGTTTGGATTGGAGGGCACGTTGGCGGGCCGCATCTTTCCCATCGACATCCACTGGCCCCTGGTGGCAAGCCTGAGGGACCGCGCCACATCGCGGGCCTCTTCAAACGGCAGGAATTGCTCTGAACCCGTCTTGACGTTTCCGGTGCCGAGAAAGTGTCCCCACCCTTCCCACCCCTTTGTTTTGTATGCTTTGAATGGATCAAAGGGCACGTTGGCGGGTAACGCCCCTTGCCTGGCCAATTTCAGCCACTCTGTCGAGCTCGCCAACCCGAGGGACCGCGCCACAACCAGTGCCTCTTCAAACGGCAAAAACCCGTTGCGGGTTCCCTCGAAGTTGTCGGTCGTCGGCGCCCGCCTTTTTGCTTCATGCTTGTGCCAGAGGTTCCGATGCACAATCATTGCGTCTTTAACAGGCATGAACTCATTCGCGAGCTTGTTGTCGTTGCCGAGCCAGTGGCCCCACCCCTCCCACCCAATGTCCTTGTAGGTGATTTGTGGGTGGGGGGGCATGTTGGCAAAGCGCGTCTCTATCGAGCTCCAATTTGTTCTCCATAGTCTTTTGCTCGTCAGCTCGAGGCTGCGGGCCGCGGTGAGAGCCTCGTTAAACGGCATGATCTCGACGTCGCCCGGCTTTGTGTTGCCGGTGCCTAGCCAGTGCCTCCATCCTTGCCACCCGTCGTTGGCGTAGGTCTTGCGTGGGTCGGCGGGCACGTTGGCCGGGCGCATCCCATTCCTACTCCACGCGAACCACTCGGTCTGGTTGGCCAGCCCGAGGGACTGCGCCAACGCCGCCGCCTCTTTAAAGGGCAGGAAGTCCTTGGCCAGCTGGTTGCCGGTGCCAAGCCAGTGGCCCCATCCCTGCCACCCGTCTTTGTTGTAGCTTGCCTGTGGATTGGAGGGCACGTTGGTGGGGCGCAACCCTTTCTTGCTCCAGGCCTGCCACTCATGTCGGCTGGTCAGCTGGAGGGACCGCGCGTATTCCAGCGCCTCTTCGAATGGGAGCAAGATTTCTTTGACACTTTTTCCGGCGGTGTTGCCGGTGCCGAGGAAGTGGCCCCAGTCTTGCCACCCGTCGTGCTTGTAGACGGTGTCGGGGCCGGCAGGGATGTTCAACGGGCGGTTGCCTGCTTTGCCCCACTCTCGGTACTCGCGCATAGTTTTTGGTCCGGCAGCCCGCACCACCATCATTGCTTCGTCGAATGGGAGGTACGGCGTGTTGCGGCGCGAATGTTGTACGCTGCCCGTGCCCAGCCAGTGGCCCCACGACTCCCATCCGTCGAACACGTAGACAACCGCAGGGTTGGCGGGTATGTTGGGAGGGCGCAACTTATCGCGGCTCCACTTCCTCCACTCGGACTGGGTGGTGAGCCCGAGGGATCGCGCTTTGACGAGCGCATCCGCAAACGGCAAGAAGTTGCTTGTCTTGCCACGTTTGTGCTGTTTGTTGCCGGTGTTTACTTCCCCGGTGTAGGCGCCTGCAGTCCGTGTTGTGCTGGTGGCGGGCTGCATGTTGCCGGTGCCGAGCCAGTGGCCCCACGACTGCCACCCGTCGTGCGCGTAGAACTGGTCTGGGTGGGAAGGCACGTTGAGAGGACGCATCCCTTTCCTGCTCAACCCCCGCCAATCTGCCGCGGTGTTCAGACCGAGGGACCGTGCGACGGTGAGGGCATTCGTAAATGACAGGTACTTGTCCTTGCGGGACTCGCTGTTGCCTAACCAATGGGGCCACCCAATCCATCCCTTGTTCTTGTAAACCACGTTGGGAGCGGCGGGCACGTTGGCGGGGCGCAATCCTGCCTTGCTCCACGCACGCCACTCTTTTTCGCCTGTAAGCTTGAGGGAGCGCGCCACGGACAGGGCGTCTTTAAAGCTCAGGAAATTTGTGGGTTGCCCCCGTGTGCGGTTGGCGGAGCCCATGTTAGCGGTGTTGCCGGTGCCGAGGAAGTGGCCCCATCCTTTCCACCCATGTTGCTTGTAGTAGTCGTGTGGTTCGGCGGGCATGCCCTTTGGGCGCAACCCTTCTTTGACAAATGCTTGCCACTCCTGCACGGAGTCAAGTTCAAGGGACCGCGCTATGGAAAGCGCCTCGTTAAACGGCAGAAATTGGCGTGCGGCAAACGGATCACTTAATGGTGGACTTCGTGTGTAGGTGGTACCCAGCCAGTGGGCCCACCCCTTCCACCCCTTGCCGTCGTACACCGTGTCTGGGCGGGAAGGCACGCGGGGAGGGCGGTCCGCCCTCGTGCACCACGTGTTCCACGCCTCCTCATTGTCGAGCCGAAGCGACCGCGCCGCGGCTAGTGCCTCGTCAAACGGCAGGTACTCCTCCATGATGGCCGCGCCGAGGCGACGCCTATATACGGCGCACGACGTGTAGGCCGTTCCACACAACAAATGTTTAATAAAAAAATTACACACCACTGCCATACGCCCCTGCTTGCACCTCTCCTTCAGTGTTCACAGTCCACTCGATCGATTCCTCAAGTTCTGCTGGGCGCGCAAATCGTTTAAAAAAGTTTTCGGCGTGCTCAGTTCTCCCTAACGCACCCACAACGTCCTCGGTGTGTACGCTTGTGGCCTCGCCTGAGTTAGTGGACACACTGGGCTGACTGGGCTGCGAGGCGGCAGCGTAAGCCTCGCCGGCTTGCGTTTCAGGCGTCGCGTTGTTGCTGTCTTCATGTTCGTATGCCGCATCGTCTTTTTCCACCATGTCTGAACATGCGTCGTCACTTGAACTGTCGTCATAGTATGATCCTTTAAAATCCCACGTCAGTTCGACTGTGCCTCCCTTTTCAGTTCCGTAGTGCCATGCATTAATTGAACTTGCGCTTAACGTTCTCTTGTTGGCATGATCAACCATTATGGTTGCGTTGTCCGACAGTTTCATTATGACGTCATGGGGTAAGCGTGGATCCCACTCGTTGCGTTGTACCAGGTCTTTGATGGGCTGGAAGTGGTCGTTTTTTGCCATGCACGGAGAGGGGGTGTCGGCGTTGCCATTTGTGAATGTCAACGAGTAGGTTGGGTTAGGGTTAGGGTTAGGGTAAGGTAAAGTCCCAGGGGGTTGAAGCGTGAGGGTGAGCACGACTGCATCTTCCGCGTCGTCGTCTACAATCTCGGCGTCGTCCAGAACGAATCCTTGCTCGTCGTCCATGGCTCGGTTGCCGCGCGTGCAGAGCCAAATACAAGCCGCACGTGATTGTGCTGCATTTCGGCGCATCACGAGAATACAAGCCGCACGTGATTGGGTTGCATTTCGGCGCATCACGAGCCATGGGAGTGCCTGCCGTGAGTTGGTCGCGGCACTGCGCACTTGTGTGTGCGTGGTGCATGGTGTCTCTCTCAACAGCCGCGCGCGGCGAGTGGGCCGCGTTTGAATCGGCTGTGGGTGCGCTCAACGCAGCGCGCGCAAACTACACCCTAGCATTCGGGTCTGTTCTTGCGTGGCACCGAGACGGCGAACTGGCCAACGACGACATTGATTTCACCGTCAGCCTCGATTGGCTTCGGAACAACCATTGGGCGCTGCATCACGCGCTACGAATTCGGGGTTGGCGCCGCACTCGAACGTTGGGTGTTTTCGGCGCGACGGGATACGAAGAAAGCTGGCGCCGCCATGCGACCAAGGTAGACCTCTTCACCCTCGATTCACACAACGTCTTTGGCCTCACGGTGTCAGGTACAACGTACGCGTGCTCAGTCAACATGACAGACGCACGGTGGCACGTGTGGAAAGGCGTTCGATTTCTCGCGCCTTCGCCGTTGCGCGAATACCTGGATGGCACGTATGGCACTACGTGGCAACAACCAGATGCCACGTGGAAATGGGACCTGTCTCCTTTCAGGACGGACAACGGGCAAACAAGCTGCACACGCAAAGTCTTGCTGCGGTCCACTCGTGAGTTTGAGGCGGCCAAAACCGTTGCGGTCGTCGCAATCGTGCTGGCCACGGCGTGCGCGCTAAGGGTAGGCATGGCGAGGTCCCAAGGCACATTATCTCCGGCGTGGAGCCACTAAAAACACATGAATTCATAATAAAGTAAACGCTAAAAACGCGCTGTAATGTGATGCACGCTGTGGCGGCTCACTGCGTTGTGCTTGGGTGGTCGTCGCTCTGCCCAAAGATGCCGTAGTTGCGCCAAGTCCCCGGCGGGTAGTGCGCCGATTTGTCGTACACCCTCGCGACAAACTGCATTGCAGAGTCCCATCGAGCGCCGTGCCCCATGACAACGTCCCAATGGTTGGTGCACATGCGCGGCCTTACGTACGCGGCGACCCTTTCTGCGGCCGACGGCGTGATCATGTATGCATGCGTCCACGCGTTCCACCCGCGCAAAACTATCCTGCCTGCCGGTGCCGCAGTGTATCGGATGTACTGCGCCAGCATTGTTGTTGGGTGGCGGAAGAGCTCGCCATACGCCGGGTACGGGTGCGAGGGCCCCAGGTTAACAGCGCTAGCTCCGTCGACAGAGCTTGCGACGTGCTCTGCCCATTGCGGCGAGCACGCAAGCTCGTCAGAGGGCACGGCGTCGTCCTCAATGACGAGGTGCCACCGGTTGTCGGCCAAATGGGCAGCGATAAACTTGAGCACGCGGAGATGGGCAAGGGTGCACCCTTCGCGTTTTTTTGGCAACGCGCATGGCGATTCGGTGTAGTTTGAGCCAGAGATCACACGCACCTTGCCCTCGAAGCGCGACGCGAGCGCGCGTGCGCGCGACACGTTCAAGGTGATGATGGTTGTGGATGCAAAAAAACGCGCGTTGATCTTGGAACCGTTGCAAGCGCCAAGTTGCGGCGCGCGTGCGCGCGCGCGGCAGAGCTCTAGCACGCAGAGCGCCGCGACGCCCCCGGCTGCAAATCCTAGGTGGAAACGGGGTGCCATCGCAGCCAAAGGTGCTGTTGTGGTGTAGCTGTGTTTGACGGCGTGCTACAGGCGGTCGCGCGTCGAGGTAGTGCTGACTTTATTAGATTGTTTTTGTGCACCTTGAAAGCATATGTGTTAGCGCGCTGGCGCGCGTGCGTTACGCCTGAGCCGTGCCACCCGCGCGTACTGCATGTTCCGAAAACGCCGGCGGATTGCGCTAAAATCGAGTTTCGTTGCTTTCGCGCAGGTAGGCCCGGTCAAACAAATGTAGTTAATGGTTTTGCAGTCGAGCAAAAGTAAGCGCGCAACAATTAGGGGCATCCGCGCCTTTTCTTTGGCCGCAAGAAGCCGCATCCAACGCCACACGAGGCGGTTACTTTTGCAGCTTGGCACCACCTCGCGTTGCACGTACTCGTCTCGCGCCGGGTCGGGACCGTCGAACAAGCACTCCTGCCACGTCTTGTCGGGCGTGGATCGGATGCGAACCCGGGGGGCTATGCGGCGTGAGTGTGCGCACATCCCGCGCCGCGCGCGTGGCGGTGATGGCAGGCGCGTGGGAGGGGCGGCCGGGCGCGCGCACAGATCCGCCTCATTGCTTTCGAACTGCCAACTTGGGACCATCTCCCAAATTGGTGGTTCTTGCATTCCCACCTCGTCCCAGTACCGGAGGTCCATGATTGTGAACGGTGCCGGCGATCGTGCGTCGTTTCGTTACGACGGTCTTGTCTCCAAGTGCACGTGCGCTGCGTGCTCGGAGCTCACGCATCCTGCGCGCGGGAAGCTGCGATTTGGCAAGTGCCATTACAATGGGCATGACGTTGCGCTCCGACAGCGGGGCGCGCGCGTCGATCGGCGCGAGAACGACGCGCAGCTTTCTCGAGGGTGCTCTTCCTGTCACCCAGCAGCGCGGGCGCTGCCCCCAGATTTTTCGGCGGATCAGCGGCGCCTCGGTCCGGGTTGGCCTGTAGCGAAACACCGTTGCAAGGTAGCCCATGGCCATGCCGTAGTGGTGCGCGAGTGAGCCGATGGTGGTGCACGCGTAGCAGTATGTGTCTCCCATGTTGACGGCGAGCGTAGCCTCGCGGCACCGTGGGCAGACGCGTACGGGTTGGGACGTGAGTTGCCTTGGGGTCATGCACGAGACAATGGGGTTGGCTGCCCGCGAGAAATTCGGTAGGATGGCGGCGCGTCCGCCGGGCGCGTGCACCGCGCAGCAACTGCCGTGCGCCGCGAGGGCAACGGCGCTGCCGGTTTGACAGGTGGTGCGCAGGACAACGCGCGACTCCGCGTCGACGGCGACGACGTGGATCACATCAAGCGTGTCAGCCGCTAGCGCGGCGTACACGACCCCTCCGCCAAGCCCCACGACCGAGCACCCCCCTGGGTTAAGCACAGCGGGGGGCGTGGTCGCTCCGAGCGACAGGGACACAACAAGAGGGCCCGCGACTTCGGGGTGCGTGCGCTGCCCGCAGGCGCTTGCGCGTTGCCCGCAGACGGGGACGACCCACCAGACGCGCCCCCCGCCGTAGGTAAGCGGGCCAACGGGTGCTACGGGCGGGCGCGGAACAGAATCCGCGTCGGCGTGGCCGTGTTTGACCATTGGCATCGCGCTGATGTCCGAGTGAAGGGGAAACACGAGTGCGCGGCCGTGTGCATGGCCCTCGACCACGTGCAGTGTACCGTCCTCGTCAAGAGCGAACACGTAGTCGGTGCGGGTGGTGCGATGCACGATGCGCCGCTTTGACGGAGCACTAAGATTCACGGCGCAGACGCCTACGCGTGTCGCCCAGGCGACGTGCGCGCCCCCAACTGCGTAGTGATCGTGCGCGACGCATGGGAGGACGCCCACAACCTCCCCTGTGAACGTGCTGAGGAGGGTGAGGCCGCGCGCGGTGACGACTGACGCAAGTTCAAAGAGTTCGCCGACCGAGATGCGGACCTTAGCGCCGCGCGGCGCTGCTGCGCCGCCAATCACGGTGGTCGCGCCGCGCCTGATGGACAGCACGCCGTCCGACGCGCGGAAGACGGAGCACTCGTCTGCGGCGGAGGGGGCGACGGCGACTGAGCCGGACTGCGACATTCCTGTCCAATGGCCGTCATGCCCAGCGGGTGCCGCCATGCTCGCACGCTACTGGGTGTGGGCGCAGTGCACGCCGCTTGTTGACGTTGTGGCGCGCATGCACGGTGGCATGGAGTTTGAGGCGCGCGCTGACGGCTGGTGGCAGCACCAACACAGTACACTGGCGGTGCCTCCAGGGTGTGGGGCGTGCCCGCGACGCGTGGAGCCGGGATCGTGCGCGCTGGCGTGCGTCGCGTGCGCGATCGCTGCCGGTGCGTCGCCGGGTGAGCTGCGCGCGGTGTGTTACACGCGAGGCGGGGAGCTTGCGCGCGTCGTTGCGTATGTGGTCGACGGTTTGCTGCACTGCCCTCCTACGGTGGCGGCGTGCACGTCGCGCCTTATGCATCGTACGCTGCAGGCACGGATTAGCACACACGTGCGCGGGCTTGTACGAGCACACGGTTTCACGCACGTGGAACGGTGTGTAGCCGCCCAACTTCGGCGTGTGATGCACGCCGACACGGCGTCGGCCCACTCGGACGTGCTGTGCGTGGTGCGGCACGCGGAGTGCACTGCGTCCCCAAGCAAGGGATTGACGCCGATCCTTGTGTACCCAGGAAGCAGCGGATTCGACTTTTCGTTCACGGACCACGTGACGCTCGTGATGGGCCTGCACATGCTAAAGAGCTGCGTGGTCGAGTGCATGGCACAAGAGCTCGCGCTCGGGACGGGCCTCCACACATTTTGGGTCGAAATGGACGGTGTAGAGCGCGAGCGATGCATGCGCGACGCGCTTCCCGCGTCGGTGGCGTGACCCTCACAGGAGAGTCTCTCCTAACGCGTCTACGGCCTCTTCGCCCTCGTTGTTGCCGCCCCTGGTTGGCGTGGACATCATTGCCGCAGCCGCGGCGAGTGCGGCCACAAAGACGCCAAATGCGATTAACACATGGTCCTGCCCAGCAAGCGGCTCAGTGACGGCTGTCCGGGTCGTGGGACTTGGCAACAACGCCGTTGCCGTCGACGCGTTCGTGGTGGCGTTCTGCATGTCAGGCTCCCAATTGGCGTGACTGATCGCGTTGATTTGCACGGCAATCAAGCACACCCTAGCGATTGTGAGCACGGTCATGGCACGCGCTGCGCGCCGCTCGCCAAGTATGGTTGCAACGTTTAAATGTTGATTCACTTAAAAAAATAAGGTGCTATGGGCAGAGGTCCTTGTGGCCGATGCGGATGGCGGCCTGCATGTCGGCCTGTCGAATGCCGTGCGCGCCGCGGCAGCGCGCGGTGATCCAGTTGGTGTCGTCAAAGACGACGTGCATTTTAGCCTCGAACGCTGCGTGGATCGCGCGGCGCGCCGAGTTCTGAAAGTGCACCGAGCGGCCCGGGAACAGTCGCGCGGCCGTGTCGTTAATGCAGCGGTCCATGCCCGCGTTGGAGATGGCGGGGACGACAGTCCGCTGTAGTTTTTTTATCATCGCGAGCCACTTGCGCTTGTTGCGCCTCTTGAACGGTTCGCCGTCCGCCTTTGTGCGCGGCGTCTTCTTGCGTGACTTGCGCGCCTTCTTTGACGTCGGCGCGGGCACCGCGTCGGGTTTGTCCTGCTTGTCTGTCGCTGGGCGTGGCATGGTGTCTTGCTAGTGCTGCTCTTGTGGTTTTATGGGCGGCCTGCGGCTTTGAGCAGTGCGCGTGGCGGGGTCCTGGGCGGCGGCTTCGAGTGTTGTGAGCTCACAGCCGTCCGCTGCGGCGAAGTGCGTATTGGATGAGAGAA
>ENA-OSJC01000325-OSJC01000325.1-marine-metagenome-genome-assembly--contig:-NODE-325-length-48262-cov-5.868299_pt1 | contig 48262 bp, 55 predicted proteins | sample MGYA00237885_ERZ534234 | MGnify/ENA primary metagenome ERZ534234 (study PRJEB26413, sample SAMN06343907) | marine metagenome | isolation source: coastal waters | place: Atlantic Ocean: West Antarctic... | reverse complement strand
GCAAGGGTCGGCGCACTTGCTCGTTCCTTGGATGTTCGGCTTAGTATGCATCCTGGTCAGTTTACTGTGCTTGCTAGCGACAACCCAGATATTGTTGAACGTAGTATAGAGGAGTTTGAATACCATGTTGATGTCATACGCTGGATGGGCTACGGACGCACATTCCAAGACTTTAAGTGCAACGTACACATCTCAGGCCGCCAAGGTCCAGCCGGCATTAAGGCCGCACTCAAGAAACTCACGCCAGAAGCAAGAAACGTTATCACAATCGAAAACGACGAAAACAAGTGGGGTATCGAAGACAGCCTCGAACTTGCTGAGGACCTCGCACTCGTTCTTGACATACACCATCACTGGTGCCGTGAAAGAGAATACATACAACCCACCGACGATAGATATAAACGCATAGTTGATAGCTGGCGTGGTGTGCGTCCTGCAATACATTACAGCTATAGTAGAACAGAACAATTGCCCGAAGGCTTTGCACACGATACATTACCTGACATGGTTGCGTTATTAGATGCAGGCTTTAAAAAAGGCAAGCTGCGAGCACATAGTGATTGGTATCCTAATAGTGTAGCAAACGATTATGCACTAAGCTTCCTACCTTATGCAGATATTATGTGCGAGAGTAAGTGCAAGAATTTAGCAAGCATAGATCTATATAAATATTATAAAGGAAAAGAAAATGAGTTACTTGAATCAAATGTACAGTCGCGGCAACCCGCTTACGCCTAAGCAAGCGAATAAAAACCCAAATAGAGTTGCTGGCGGACATAGAGGACAAGGTTCTGATAGTATTGCATTGTTGGGGGAGGACGGAGTCGAACGGATTTTGCCTACTCAGAAATACGTGCAAGCATTAGAACAACAAATAACAAAGCAACACTCTGCTATTAATGTGCTTGAGAGAAAACTAGCTAGAGTACAAAAAACTACTGAGGCTTTGGAATCTAGCGTAGCATCTCTTAAACATAGGTAAGTTTATTTTGCGGCTTTAACAGCAGCTAAAAGGGCAGCTTTGTTCATACCAGAAGTTGCTTTAATACTACGCTTCTTTGCTTCTGCTAATAGTTGAGGTTTAGTTAACTTATCAAAGTCACAAGCTTTACCGGTTGACTTTTTAGTTTTCTTAACCTTTCCAGCTGGAATAGCCGGTGTTTTCTTAACGTGTAGTTTAGCTTCGTCCATTGGTGGGTCAGCACGAGCAACATCCTCTACTTCACTAATTACACTCCACCCAAACATACTTTTTAATCTTTCAAACATACTTTTTAATTCTCCATGATGACTATAATCTGTCATACGTATTTATAAGTATGCATATAATTAAGATATTATATTGGATTAAATACATAACAACAGGAGAACTACTATGAACCCACTTAATTGGATTAAATCTCGCATTGACGAACGTACATCATGGGATGGCGGAATGTTAATAGCAGTAGGTGTAATTGTACTAATTGCAGGACCATTTGCTAAACTGGCAGCTTATGCCGCAATTGGTTACGGCATTTGGACAATTTGGAAGAAAGAAGACTAAAGCTTACCGATAGGCGTAGAGCTACTAGCACTCATGTTCCAAACCTGCTTGCGTTCTACGCCTTTCTTTTGAGCAAATACCTTACTATCACAGTTACTACATACGTGAAAGTAGTTATTGCTTAGACGCTTAGGATCCATACTACCTCTAGCACGTTCAAACTCTGCGTCACAATTATCACACCGTAAACACACAAAGGTACGTCGGCGAGTATAGGCATGTTCCTTGCCCGTTTTGCTTTTACGAACATGCCTGGTTTGAATAGAAAACTCTTTTAAGAACATAACTATATTTAACATAAAGATTATAAAACAGTTCGATAAATACATATGAATAAAGGAAGCATCAATGACAATCTGCACACTAACTGACAAAGCTAAACAACAGATTAACGATATCTGCGAAGAAAACAATGCCTACGCTATTAGTTTAAACCTAGACGGTGGCGGTTGTGCTGGATTTTCATATGCATGGGATACTATTGCATCAAAAGAAGATGTTGCGACTATGGATATTACAATTAGTTCAGGTAGTGGTAATTTTGTTATTGGCGCACATAGCATTATGTTTTTAGCGGGAACTGAAGTAGACTATGTAAAGTCTATTGTAGGATCAAACTTTGAAATTAACAATCCAAACACAAGTTCCTCTTGTGGTTGCGGAGTTAGCATTAACTTTGATATGGATAAATTAGACAACTCGCTGGCTACAGCAGTATAACGGAGCATTTAGAGAATGGCAAAGCAAAATATTGATATTGGTGTAGAAGGCAATGATGGCACCGGCGATAGTATTAGAGAATCGTTTCGTAAAGTAAACGAAAACTTCTTAGAACTATATGCTGTGTTTGGCATCGGTGGCCAAATATCTTTTACAGATTTAAGTGATACTCCAAGTACATATCAAGGTAATGAAAATAAAATTCCAGCTGTTAAAAGTGACGGTAGTGGTATTAACTTATTAAGTCTAGCATCTAACAATGCAGTAGACGGCACTATTGATACAATTGGATTTGATTATTCAGTAGACGGTAAACTAGTTATTAAACAGCTAGTATCAAAAGTATCAAATGACCCGGTTCCAACACTAGGTGGACCGTTAGACGCTGCAACACAGCCAATTGCTAACATTGCTGTTTCACAAGCGGCTATCGATACATTTAACTCTGTACACAGTACTTCATATACAATATCAGATCTTGTTATTAACAAAGCATATGCTGACAGTAATTATCAGCAAAAAGACGTAGCTGGCGGCGGATTAAGACTAGGTGACGAACCTGCAACAATATCACAATATACACTAACTGTAGGATCTTTAAGCTTAGGTAATTTAACTATTACAGCACACGGTCTAGCAGGTTCTTATACAGGTGCCGCATTTGTATGGAATTCAACAGGCACAGATCCAAGTAACGTAGTTACTGGAACAACGTACTATCTTAGAATTTTAGATATAAACACTATTAGCTTGCACCCAACTTCGGTTGCCGCAGTTAATAATTCGGGCAGACTATTACTCACAGGCGGTTCTGGTACATTTAGTATTACAGATGCGGCATATGATAGTACGCTAACAGGTAACTGGTTAGACAACGTAGCAGTTCCTAGAAAGTCAATGGTACGCCGACAAGGCGACACAATGACTGGTGCTTTGCAACTATTTGATCACCCAGGTGATTTGGCAGGTAAAGGTCTTCCAAATGGTGTAGATGATTTACAAGCAGTATCTAAATTATATGTTGACAGTGTAGCAAGAACTAGTGACGTAAACATTTATGTAAGCACCACTGGCGATGACAGACAAACATATACACCATATGGTAAAGAAGGCCGTGCAACAGGATATGCATACAAAACAGTTAATGCGGCTGCACGAAAAGCTGAAGAACTAATTATTTCATCAACACCTGAACCAGGTCCCTATATGCAGGGACTGACATTTAACACAGGTGCTAGTCAATCAACAGTAAAAACAGCAGGTATTACTTCTCCAATTAGCGGTAGAACAAATGCTAGAACGCTGATACAAAACAACAGAGAATTTATTCAGAAAGAAGTTACATCATATCTTAACGCAACATATCCAAATTATGTTGGAATGTATAATGAAGAAACATGCGAAAGAGATGTTGGATTAATTCTTGATTCTGTAGTGTTAGACGCATTGCTAGGTAATAACGCAAACTATCTATCACGTTACGCTGGCCTTAGATATTACTCAAATGTAAGTGCTCAGAAAGCAATTGGTGTTCAAAGAGCTGAAACAATAGCAGGTATTACGTATGCTAAAACTATTGTTAAAAACTACATCTTAACAAACACAGCAGTACCTACAGCATATCAATCACAAGTACCGCAGTTTATTAATGCAGCTATTACACCAGATGCACTTGCCGATGATGCAATTGATGCAAAGTTTGCAATTGTATTATCTGTTATTGCAGATGGAGCATTAAATGCTCCTGCTATTGTTGACGGTACTACTAACTATAAAATTAATGCAAACAATGGTAACTATGGTTACTTAGACCAAGCTAACCCAACTAACACAGATATTATTCCTGGTAAAATTATCAGAGGTAAAGAATCAGGTGCTACTGGACTAATGGTAGACTACAAACATGAATCAGGATCAAGGGCTGTAAGTGTTGCAACTACTGACGAAATTGAATTACAACTTCTTAAGCCAATTGAATTTATACCTGGTGAAGAATTAGAATATGGTAACGTACAAAATCAGACTCAATGTGTTATTGTAGTTGAATCTGGAATTTACGATGAAGACTTTCCGATCAAAGTACCAACTAACGTATCTATAAGAGGTGATGAGCAACGTAGAGTTATTATACGTCCTAAGAACCGTGTATCACAATCACGTTATGCAGACACATACTTTTATAGAGATGCAGAGTTCGATGGCTTAGTAGTTGGTGTTAGTGAAATTAACACACTAAAGTTTAGTTCACAAATTAATGCATCAAGAACAGCAGGAACATATACTATCACTGGCGATAGTAATATGGTAACTAGCAGATATGGATCCGGTGCAACAATATCTGTAACAATTGATGCAAACGGCTCAATTTCTGTAGCTACTGCTACTGTAAAAGGTAAAAACTTCCAAAAGACAGAAACTATTACTATTGCTGACACATTGTTAGGCGGCGGTGGTGCACCTTCTATTGTACTTGAAGTTGACACTATCCTAAACGGTGATGTTTATAAAAACCCACTTACTGGAACGTTTGACGGATACTTTGGTTATCATTACTTAGAAAAGCCAGGAAGCTTAAAGAATATTGGTGCTGGTTATACTAACATTGGTAAATGGGAAACTTCTGCACTTACATTCATTGACAACAAAGAATTCATTCAGGAACAGGTTGTTAACTATGTTGAAACAACTTATACAGGATTACCAGCAGGCGCAATTTATGCAAGAGCAAAATGGTTTGGCTGGGTAGGCGATGTAGTTGATGCTATAGTTAAAGACCTTAGACGCAACGGCAACGAAAACGTATTAGAAGTACAGGGCGACCTTTATTGGGAAGGCAAAACGGAAGCTTCATTACCAGCACAATATCATGATGAATGGGTAGCTGGTATATCACATGTTTACACTATGGCAAATAAATTGCTACAAGGACTTGTTCCAGTAACACTATATAATCAATCAGGTGGTGATGCTAGTGATAGAGTATACGCACAGGATTTAACTAACGGCGACTCGGCTCCGGCAACATGGACAGCTGGTAACTTATACAGGTTGCAAAATGTTGTAAAATTTACAACAGCAGGCACTGTAAGATATTATACACCAAAAGTAGAGCATACATCTGGTGCAGCGTTTAATGCTGGTGAAGTTTCAGCTTACTGGACAGAAGTTGATACTATTGACACTACTGTACAAAACTTTATAAACTCAATAAACTTTGCATTCAATGCATCTTATAACCCACCGTTGAGAAACAAAGAACAAGATGTGTTCCTTCTTAACGATGCTACAATTTTGCGTAACATGTCTGTACAAGGACATGGTGGATTTATGGGTGTACTTGATCCAGACGGACAAGTACTTACTAAGTCTCCTTATATTCAAAACGGTGCTAGTTTTTCACAGTCATTAAATAAGCAAGCGTTTAGAGGTGGACTATACACTGACGCATTTGTTGGTAACTCAGCAATTCAAGTTACTGGCAGGGTTGATAACGATCCGTTTAGACTTACAATTAAAAGTTTAGGTAGCCAAGCAGAACCGCAAGGGTTATTTGTAAGACGTCCGCAGACACCTTGTGCATTTTATATTGATGGCAGACGTTTCCAGGTTAACGCACTAACAAATTATGATAAGTCGTTAGGTACAGCACAGATTGTTCTAGACAGAAGTTCTAACAGTACTGTAGGTTTTACTGGTGTTACTAGTGATCTAATTACAGGTTATAACTTAACGCAAGTTGGCACATTCCAATATAATGTTGCTAAATGTGAAAGAGATACCGGCTATATTTTAGATGCAGTAGCATTTGATGTTGCATTAGGTACAAACTATAATGCTGTAACAAATGGTTTAGCGTATCAACGTAATGTTGTTAGTACTTACTTACAGTCAAATCAAAAAGCACAAACAATAGCAGCTATTGGAGTTACGAAAACAACTACAGCGGCACTAAGTTTATTAGCGTCTGAAGCAACAGCATTATCAAGATCAAATGCGGCATTTGCTGAAATTATTGATATTATTGATAATGGCGTATTAGGTACTGAAACTGCTGCTAACGCTCTTGTATTTACAACTCCAGGCTCATTGCCATATACAAAGGCTGTTGAAGCACGTACAAAGCTACAAGAAAACAAAGTATTCTTAGGTGCAGAGGCAGTAGCATATATTAACTTAAACAGCCCGTCAGCGGGATACGATCAAGTTAAATGTGCTAGAGATGTAAGATTTTTAATTGATGCAATATCATATGATATCAACTACGGTGGTAACACTGCATCAAGGACAGCAGCACGTTCATACATTGATGATGGTGTTCCAGTGCTAGCTGCTGGAGAAATTACTCCTACAGTAAATGCAATGAATCATATTAAAGGCTTGCTGTCAAATATTGTTAATGGTGTTAGCTTTACAAAGACATCAGGTAACGCATCTAATCAAATAACAGCAGGTGTTACAGCTGATGCAGCAGCGGCTGCACAGTTAGTTATATTGCTTGACATTCCAATTAATGTTATTAGTGCGTCAAACATGAACAGTGTTCCAGTTATAGTTAAGCCAGACGTTACTTGGGCAACAACTGCAATACAAAATGCAAAAGCACAGATAGAAACCAACAAAGCACTTATTACTAGAAAGACTGTACAAAGTGTTGCATCACCAATTGACATTACTCTACAAACTGCTGGTAACAGAAGCATGTTGGGTAATGACTTTACACAGATTAATGACTTAGGTTATGGACTAATTGCAGTTAACGGCGCATTATCAGAAATGGTTAGTATGTTTACATATTACTGCCATGCTAGTTACTATTCAAAGAACGGTTCACAGATTAGATCATTAACTGGATCTAGTTGTTATGGTGAGTTTGGTCTAGTAGCTGAAGGTAGTGATCCAAACGAAATTCCAGATGCTATATCACTAGCAGAAGATATGGTAATGCCAGGTAAGGTATTTGAATCAGCAGTTATTTTGCAAACTACAGGACCTGTAGTTGCAGTAGCGGGCGAGACATATACTCAAGCAAGTTCCGGAGCAGTAGGCACAGTAGTAATATCAACAGGCGTAAACGGTAATCATACTATATACTTAAAAACATATAGCGGATCGTTTGATACAACAAACACTATTACAGGTAGTACAACAGGCGCTCTTGGAGCAGCAAGTGTTCCGCTAACAGTAGATGCAACAGGCTATACAAATGCTGCAACCACAGCATATATGTACGTATATGATTTAAAAGATATTCCGTCTAATAGATCAGAATTTGATATCTTCCATAGCAATGCATCACCTACTCCAGCAAATGGTAGATACGAAGTTTCAAACGTTGAACTAGCTACTCCACACTTGGGTAGATATATTGGCATTGGACATACAGGAACTCCACCGATTGCAGCAACACCTACAATAGCTGATGGTGCTGCTACTGGTGTAAGATTTAATGTATTTAAAACTAAAACTGATGGCTACACAGTCTCTGTTGTTACAGCAGGAACTACTTATACAGTAGGCGATCAGTTTGTAGTACCGGGTGCAAACTTAGGTGGTGCAACACCTGCTAACAATGCAACTATTGTTGTTGCTAGTGTTACTAGCGGAGTTGTTGCAACAGCAACTATTACAGGTACAGCACTTACTACTACAGATGAAACACCAACATATAGCGGTGCAGTTTATAAATTAAACTTCTCAACATCCTCTGCACAATATGCACAAACAGGTATTAAAGCTGCGCCATCGCATAATGACTTGGTTAACTATAGACGTAATGAAACGCATATCTTTAACGATCTTGCACAACCAGACTTGTTAACTATTCGTCCAAGTACTGCATTACTGTTTAATGAAAACCCAGGACAATTTTATAGAACAATTTCGTTCTTAACTAGTAACAGTTTAGGTACTGCACTAGCTTCAAATAGTATTCAAGCAGGATTTGAAAGTAGTTATGATTATGTTAGATTAACTATCGATAATACTAGAGCAAACGAAACAATACACAGCGGCACTGGTACTACAAAAGGTAATACTGCTGGCGATATTGTTTTAGCACTTCAAGCAGTTTGTGATGAGAATGAAAAATTTAGACTTAACAACAACGCAAGAACACCTGAGGCATTCCGTCCTGTAGGCTGGACATCGTCAACGCTTTCTGAAGCTCCAATATTTACTTGGAAGGGCAAGAAGCATTATGCGTTTAACTACAGAGGAGTATCAGGAGCAGCGGCAATACAACCATCCGATTCAGATGATGTTTATGCAATTGTTGATATTGCTGAAGTAGGCGAAACAATTAACGCTACTAACGCAATTGGTATACATGGCTCGGTTGTGTTGTCAGCTAGTTTAACTACTACAATACGATGTGGTCTACAAGCAGGATCAACTGGTGACGTTACAGTTAATATTAGTACATGTCGAGCAACAGGACACGACTTCTTAGACATTGGTACAGGCGGATTTAACGCAAGTAACTATCCAAACTTTATCTTTGGTCCACCAGCTGAAAAAGACGAATCGCAAGAAGTTATTGAAAAGAACAAAGGTAGAGTATTCTTTGTAAGTACAGATCAAAACGGTATCTTTAGAGTTGGTAAATTCTTTAGTGTAGACCAAGGTACTGGTACAGTTACATTTAGTGCAAGTATTGCACTTAGTGACGTAGACGGACTAGGCTTTAAGCGTGGTGTTGTTATTACTGAGTTTAGTACAGACACAGCAATGACTGACAATGCTTCGGATACAGTGCCAACAGAAAGTGCTGTACGTGGTTACGTAAACAGACGCTTAGGATACGATGTTAACGGCACAGCAGTTGCTAACAAATTAGGACCTGGAGTACTTGCACCAAACGGTGTTGTGCCAATGACAGGCGACTTAAATGCTGCAAGTAATACTATTACTAACCTAAAAGCTCCAGCACAAGATAGTGATGCGGCAACGAAATCATATGTTGATGGAATTAGTGGATCTATTAGTGTTCAGGACATAAGAAGTTCTGAGTACAACGGATATACTGCTAACAACTTATATGTTTCTACAGGTGAAAAGAAACTTATTATTACATCAGGCTCGATTGTAAGTGGACCATTTGTAGCTGGACAAACTATTTCCGGCAACCAAAGTGGTGCAACAGGTACTATCATTGATTTGTTAACAACCACAGGAATTGAAGGTAACGTTATTGAAGTTACTTACACTCCAGTGAGTGGAACATTTACAGATGGAATACCTGCAGGCGGCGGCGAAACACAAGACGTAATTAGTGTTGTAGGTGGAGCATCAGGTACGTTAGCTAAAGGTCCAATTGATGTTTGGGCTAACGGTATTATATCTTCAGGTAGTGATTTAACACTTACTACAACTAGAAACACAACAGTAGTTGGCGGTGTTGTTACTGCTAGACATGTTGAATTAGATATGTCGATTAAAGTAGGCACAATATCAAATGCAGATGTAAGTGGCTCAGCAGCTATTTCACAAAGTAAATTAGCACTTAATGCTGCAACTAGCAGAGTTAATGCTGTTAACATTGACCAATCAGACTTAGGTGTTGCTTCTTTTGATAGTGATACATTTACATTAACTAATGGCTGGGTGCAGATAGCAGACGGACAACTTGATCTTAAGAAAATCAAACGTGTTAGCGATGGAACTGTATTAGGTAACTGGAGCGGTGACAGTAGTGATAATGATATTGATGAAGTATCATTTGCAACAGTTGTATCAGAAGGTGGCGGTATTGGTGATGCTGACTTAGCAACAATAATTGCTGTGGCAGCAGATCCAGGAGAAGCTGTTATTAAAACAGGTGCTGGTGCTTATGCTGTAAGTAATGTTACTAAGACTGGTGAAGTTAATAGTATTGTTAAAACAGACGCAAATGGTAGTGTTCAAGTTAACGCATTAATACTTGGTGGTGACCCAACTTACCAAATACTATCACTAGACTCTACAACAGTTATTATGAAAACACCTGCACAAGGTGAAATACTAAGATCTACAGGTACTACAGGTGTTAGTGCAAATGGTAATCCAGATGTACTAATTGCAGGTAGTGTTAATATTGGTGCTGCTGGAGTTGCAGAAAGTACACTACAAGATGCTTCAAACTTTAATGGCGAAGCTGTACTAGCTGTTGACTGGATGTACACAAGTTTCTTAGAAGCTCCAGGCGAAAAGACTGCTGCAAGTACAGGTATAGCAATTGGTGCTAATACTGGTAAAACAGCAGCAGGACAAATTGGTATCGTTACTGCTGATAGTGCTACAACTTCAAGTGTTGTACCGTTTATCTTTACTAGTGCTGGCGCAGCACCAGATGTTACAAATACATATAAGATTGGTAACAGTACTTTTAAATATGCTGAAGTGCATGCAACTACGTTCTACGGTACAGCTACTGAAGCTTACTATGCGGATTTGGCGGAGAATTACTTAGCAGACGGAGAGTACGAAGCAGGTACTGTATTGATATTTGGTGGTGATGCAGAATTAACAACAACTACGGTCAAAGGTGATCATAGAGTTGCAGGCATTGTATCTACTAATCCAGCACACTTAATGAACTCAGGTTTAGAAGGTGAAAATATTACAGCACTTGGACTACAAGGGCGTGTTCCTTGTAAAGTAATTGGCATGGTTAACAAAGGTGACATGTTAGTAGCTAGTGCAATTCCAGGATATGCAGTTGTTAATAATACTCCAGCTGTTGGCACTGTACTTGGTAAAGCTGTTGGTACTAAAACAACACAAGAACGTGGCACAGTAGAAATAGTAGTAGGTAAAAACTAATGAGCGATCAAGAGAATCATCAAAACTTATTAAGTAAACAATATATTGATACGCTGGTAGCATCTGATGATGCTACTATTAGAGCTACTGATTTAAAAAATACAGAGCAAAAGCGAGAAGTAATTGTTACTGCTGGAAAAATAAGAATACAAGTTGACAAAGGAAACCTAGGTTATGGCAAGACAAACAGTTAATATTGGCACAAGTGCAAACAAAGGTAATGGTGATCCGTTACGTACTGCCTTTACAAAAATTAATGCAAACTTCGTTGAAGTGTATGCTGGAACCGCACTTGATATTTCAAATATAGGAGCAGAGCTTTTACCGTCAACTGATGGCACTTTGAACTTAGGTAGTGCATCAAAACAATGGGCTAGTATATACGCTAAAAACTTTCTTTACTTAAATGGTATAAGATTAAGTGTAAGTGCTAGTGGCAACTTGTTAGTGGACAACAAGGCTGTCGTAGGCGGCGATGTTGAGGGGAGTGTGTTTGCAGATGATAGTACATTATTAGTAGATGGAGTTGCTGGTAAGATTGTTGGCCCTATTGAAACAACAAGTTTAAGAACAAGTGAAATAACAATCGCAATTGGCCAGTTGGCAGGGAACACAAACCAAGCTACAACCGCATTAGCAATAGGTGGCGGTTCTGGTATGACCAACCAATCCACTGGAACAGTAGCAATTGGATATGCTACTGCTAGGGTTAATCAAGGCGTAGATGCAGTAGCAATTGGGCAATCCGCTGGTGATCAAAATCAAGGCGCAAGTGCAGTAGCAATTGGAGGAAAGGCAGGTCTAACAAGCCAAGCCGCAAACAGTATTGTACTTAACGCAACAGGTAGCAACTTAAACAACACAGTAGCAAGTAGTTTTGTAGTTAAACCAGTTAGAAATACAACAATGACAACCGTACTTGGTTACGATGCGGCATCAGGCGAAATAATGCACAATGCGGCGATACCGGGATATACTAATACAGCAGATTTAAAAGCACTAGTAGCAGCAAGTACAGACTTTGCAGACTATCAAACTAGAATAGCAGCATTATAAAACCATAAATATAATTAATAGGAGAATTAAAAAATGGCAACACGGCAAATAATTTCAAAGAATATCAACATTGCTAGCGGTACTTATGTAGGCAGGGACGGTGAACTTTGGGTTGACACAGCATCAAATGTATTAAAAATTAGTGACGGGTCAACAGCAGGCGGTGTTACAATTACAACAGACGGTGGTGGCGCATTAACTTGGGCAGCAATCACTAACATTAACAATGCTGAGGGTCCTGATAAAATAGCAGTAGGAACACTTGCAGGCTCAACAAGCCAAGGTGTAAATACAGTAGCAATTGGCAACAGTGCAGGTAAAGGAAGTCAAGGTGGAAGTGCAGTAGCAGTAGGTTACCATGCTGGCCTAGTATCGCAAGGCGGGATTGCAGTAGCAGTTGGTACATTTGCAGGTAAAACAAATCAAGCAGGTAATGCTGTGGCAGTTGGTAACCTGGCAGGTGAAACAAGTCAAGGAGTAAGTGCTACAGCCGTAGGTGATACAGCAGGCTCTATAAGTCAAGAGATATACGCAACAGCCGTAGGTGTCGGTGCTGGCAGTGTAACTCAACGCACAAAGGCAGTTGCAATTGGCCTCAATGCAGCTTTTACAAACCAAGGCGCAAGTTCTATAGCAATTGGTGACGAAGCAGGTAAAACAAATCAATCCGGAGATGCCATTGCTATTGGTACTGATGCTGGTCTAACAACACAAGGTGCAGGTGCAGTAGCAATTGGTCAAGAAGCAGGTTCAACAAGTCAAAGTAACAGTACAGTAGCAATTGGAACTTTGGCAGGACGTACTTCTCAAGGCGTGTTCGCAATAGCAATTGGTCAAATGGCTGCTAAAACAGGTCAAGGTAATAGTGCTGTCGCAATTGGTAACCAAGCAGGTGAAACAGATCAAGTCACATGTGCTATCGCAATTGGTAGGGACGCAGGCTCAACAAGCCAGGCACAAGCAATAGCAATTGGTAAAAGTGCAGGTGAAACCAATCAAGGCACGAGTGCAGTAGCAATTGGGTCAAATGCAGGTATAACAAACCAAGCCGCAAACTCAATTATAATCAACGCAACTGGTACGGAGTTAAACAATACCTCAGTAAGTAGGTTTATTGTTAAACCAGTTAGAGCTGTAGCAGGATCATTGCCATCAGGATTTAAACAAATGGCATACCATCCAGGTACAGGCGAAATTATCTCTTATGGATAATATGCAGTATAATGAATTACGATAAATATATTAAACAGGATGTAGACAACAATGGCAAATAGATATCCACTAATAATCGATACAGCAGACGCTAATAAGATCAAAGAACTCCAAACTGGAGATAATCTTAATCTTGCTGACAACAGTATTGTAGGTGTACAAAACATTACAGCGTTGGGTACTATAGAAGCCGCGGTGCTAACTGTTAACGGCAACAGAGTAGTTGCACAGAGTTTTGTAGGATTAGCTGATACCCCAGCAAATTACACAGCATCAGCAAATTCGTTTGTTTCAGTAAATGCTGCAGGTAATGCACTTGAATTTAGAGCGTTAAGTGCGTTTGGTACTATCGGAGTATCTAATATTAATCTTGTTGGAAATGTGTTACCAACAGTAACTAATACATCAACACTTGGATCAACATCTTTAAAGTTTGCAGAATTACATGCTAATAACGTATATAGTAACCTACGAGATTATAATAATACATTAGTCTTTGATGCTACTACTGGTAAAATTCCATACACTGCATTAATAGGAACTCCAACAAACGTATCAGAATTTACTAACGATTCTGGATTTCAAACAGTATCAGGCACTAACGTTCAAATACAAAACTTCTTTGGAGGTGGTGGAACACTTACTGCTGATATTACAGGTAGTGTGTTTGCTAATGATTCAACTATGCTTGTTGACGGGACTACTGGCACACTTGTCGGTAATATACATTATCCAACAACTGGTTCAATTACAGCAGGAACAAAAGTACAACTAGGTACTACAGAATTAACGTCAACTATTGAACCGCCAACTGCTAACACAGGGGCAATTGGTACTACTTCAAAACGCTTTGGTACAGGCTATTTTCAAAATATTAATGCTAGTGGAAACGTAACTGCGGCAACGTTCAACGGTACTCTAAACGGAATACTAATTGGTGAACATATTGGTAGCGTATACGGAGACGACTCAACAGTAATAATTGACGGCGTCAGCGGAATGCTATACGGAGATTTAACTGGTACAGTTAGTGGAATTTCTAATCATAGTATCGATGCACTTAGTGATGTTGATACTACGACAGCTGCGCCAACTACTGGACAAACAATTATTTGGAATGGAACTAATTTTGTTCCAGGAGCGGCATTTAGTGCAGGTGATTTTAATACAGCATTTGCTGGAAAGAATGTTTCAGACTTAGCTGACGTATATACTACTGGTGTTTCAAATGGACAAACACTAGTTTATAATACTGGTAACAGTAGATTTGAGCCAGGATACGCAGACAATGGTATATATGACGGTGACTTAACAGGTAGTGTATTTGCAGATGACAGTTCGCTACTAGTTGACGGTGTTAATGCAAAGCTTCTTTTTACTAATAACACATTAGCAGACTTAGCAAACGTAAGTACTAATAGTCCTACAGCTGGGCAAGTTCTTAAATGGGATGGCGCACAATGGGCACCAGGTACTGATATTACTTCAGGCGGCGCGGGCACGGACGCTGATACACTAGATGGACAGGATAGTCCATACTTCTTAGCATGGGCTAACTTTACAGGCACACCTACTACGCTATCTGGTTATGGCATTACTGATGCAATTACAGCGGCAACTCTTGGTACAGCTACAGCTACACTTACAAACAAAACATTCGACCAAGACGGTACAGGCAACAGCATAACTAACCTTGCTAACGCTAGTATTAAAGCTGCAGCAGGCATTGATGCAACTAAGATTGCAAACGGTACAGTAACAAGTACAGAGTTTCAATACATTGGCGGATTAACATCAGACGCACAAACACAAATTACAGCTAAGGCAGCACTAACTGACATATCAGTACAACTTGGTGGTGCAAGTGGTGGCGGCAGTATTGCATACAACAACGCAACAGGTGTTATTACACTTAGCCCTGCAAATTTAACAGCAATTAATATTGTTAGTGATACTAGTCCACAACTTGGCGGAACACTACAAGCTAATGGTAATACCATTGACATGGGCACAAATACTATTACTGACACAAAAGTTGGTCAGTGGGATACGGCTGTTACTTGGGGCGATCATGGATCTAATGGATACTTAACAAGTACCGGACAATTAAGTTCACATTCAGATGTACACACTGCAACACCAACAAACGGACAAGTACTTACTTGGGACCAAAGCAATACACGTTGGGCTCCTGCAGCAGCTGGTGGCGGTGGATCAATTGGTAACTTTACATTTGCTTCAAGTAATATAGATACTGACGATAGTAGTGGAATAACATTAACTCCTGCAATAACATTTGAAAGTGATGTAACTGTACAAAACGATCTTGTAGTTAACAATACTATTAGAGCAAATAAATTTGTAAGTACAGCAGTTGGTAGTCCAAAAATTATATCAGCTACTAATATTGAATTAAATGCAGGCGGTACAGTTATTGTTGGTAAAAGTGCTCTTAGATTATATAGTGTAACTACAACACAACGTAACGCACTAACAGCATCAACTGGCGATATTATCTACAACTCAACACTGTTGAAATATCAAGTAAGAATAGGAAGTGCATGGAAGTCATTAACAATTAGTGATGATGTTCCAACGAACAATAACCAATTAACTAATGGTGCGGGCTACTTAACAGCAGCACCAGAAAATACGTTTACTATGACATCTAATGGGTCTAATGATTACGTATTTGCAGCAGATGCAAAATACTTTCCGACAGCTGAAAATGATCCTGTACTATATGTAACACGTGGTCAAACTTATAACTTTGTTAATAACTCAGGCGGAGGCCATCCATTCCAATTAAGGACAAGCAACGGTGGCGGCGCTTATAGTACAGGTGTTACTAATAACGGAGCAGCAAGCGGCACTATTAAATGGACAGTTCCAATGACAGCTCCATCTTCTATATATTATCAGTGTACTGCCCACAGTAACATGGGCAATACTATTAACATTATCTCTTAGGATTAAAATACACTATGGCTGAAAAAGAATATATTGTAAGTCTTAAACGTGGTGTAGATTATGCAGCGTTTGATGATGAAATGCAAGCAGGCATTGGGCGTGGACTTGTCACAGACAGACTTGTTGATGTAGCTAACTCTAGACCGTTATCACAACGTAACACACACTACATGTTATCATCGGAAGAAGTAACAGAGTTACTTGCTGATAACCGTGTATTAGATATTGAAGAACCACCTGAAAATAGAGATGACATCACAATTGAACCAGCAGCTTCGCAACTTGGAACATGGCGCAAAACATCTAGTATTGTCAGTGCTGATTTAAACTGGGGCATGCTTAGGTCTACTTCAAAAGAAGACGTTTGGGGCAGTGGAGTAACAAGTTCCACAAGACCGTTTAACTATAATTTAACAGGTAAAGGTGTTGATGTTGTCATACAAGATACTGGTGTTGACACTGGACATATTGAATTTACAGACGCTGACGGTGCTAGCCGTATAAAGAATATAGATTGGTATACTGCTAGCGGTGTATCAGGCACACAAAATGCAAACCATAACAGAGATCATCACGGACACGGAACGCATTGTGCAGGCACAGCAGCTGGTCGTACAATGGGTTGGGCCAAAGATGCACATATATATTCTCTTAAAGTTAGAGGACTAGAAGGTACAGGTGATTCAAACACAGGAATTGTTACTTCAGACTGTTTTGATGTAATTAAAGGCTGGCATAATAACAAACCAATAGACCCTGCTACAGGATTTAAACGTCCTACTATTGTAAATATGAGTTGGGGGTATTCTATCAATACAACCGTAACGCCCACTGCCGGCACTTTTAGAGGAGCATCATGGACATACGGTAATGCAGGATTTGCATCTGATGCAAATCTAAGAGACAATGCAGGAATACTAGAAAAGCTTTTTAGTGGCAGCAAACGTAAAATAAATCTAAGAATATCTAGTGTAGATACAGATATACAAGAAATGTTAGATGCAGGAATACACGTTTGTATTGCTGCAGGAAATGCCTATTACTATATTGCAAATGAGGGCGATCAGGATTGGGATAATTCAGTAACAGTTTCCGGAGTTACTAGAAATTATCATAGAGGGTCAAGCCCATATGACACAGATGCTTTTATAGTAGGAAGTCTTGATGTTAGTTATACTGGCGGCAAGGAACAAAAATCAGAATTTAGTCAATGCGGACCTGGAATTGGTATTTACGCAGCTGGAAATAATATTATAAGTGCAAGCTCAGATGATTATGGCGGGACAAACGAAATTGTACAAGGCGGCACAACTAGAGTTACTCATCCGCTAAATGCTAGTCAACACTTAATGAAAATATCAGGTACTAGTATGGCTAGCCCAAATTTGTGTGGTATGCTTGCAACAGTATTAGAAGTTAATCCTAATATGAGTGTTCCAGGATTAAGAGAATGGACTATAGCTAACGCAGCTAAAGATAAGATGTATCAAGGCACAGTTGGCAATTGGAATGACTATGATAGTATAAACTGTGGCGGTAATACTAATTACGAGTCTAAGGCAATTGTAGCAAGTACAGAATATAATCCTCTTGCTAAAGAGATGGATGTGCGTGGATTAAAATTACTAGCTTGGGGAGCAAAAGGCGGAGCAACAGCAGTATCAGATTCGTTTATACAAAAAGTTGCAAGACATGTTGAAATGATGTTAGACCCTACAGGAACAGATGTTGATGCTACTGCACAAGCAGCAGCTATAGTAGGAATGAAAGCAAGTAACACAGCACAATTTATTGGGCATACTAACGGTAGTTACAGTCCTAGCATACTAACCGACGATGCTAATGATTATTATCCAGGACTAGATATTATTAGAAATATGTTTGGTAACGTAGACTTTATTTGGGAAAGTGATGACACTGCTGCGGGCTATACCGCTGATAGTGCGACTATGGAAGTAATGGAACACGTATTACATACACTTACTGTATATGCATTACCAGGAGCATATCCAACACAGTTTAATCAAACTAATCAAACTAGTGCTTTATATGACGCATGTGCTCAAGCTATTACTAACAACGTATTTGACATAAGTGGATACAGCGGAACGTGGCCAGGATCAGATCCTGATTTTAGAGCGTTAATAATGCGTGAGTACTATTATTTGTTAACATTAGCAATGTGGGAGTATTTTTCCTTTGCGTCAGGCGGGTCACTAAGTCCTGAATGGAATGATAATAGTAGAACACAATCAGGCGTACAATCAAATAATCCGTTAGGTTACGCACTATACAATAGTTATGGTAAGAAAGTACTTACTAAACCTATCGAAACAGTACTAGACGCAATGCATGCAACAAGTGGTCCATCTGGATGGATTCCAAACGCTAATACAAATTTAATTATGCACACACCTTTTGCAAGTGCCGAATCATTTACTACTACGTCAAACGTAGGATTATCTACATAAATAGTATAACAAGGAAAAATAGATGGCAGTTCAATTAATTAACATAGGCAACACCGCAAACGACGGCACTGGTGATGATTTACGAGAAGCATTTGTAAAAGTAAATAACAACTTTAACGAATTGGACCTGCGTGACGATGAACAAACAACAGTAACTAATCTCGGTGCTACAGGCACAGGCATATTTAAAGAAAAAATTAATTACGACTTAAAATTTAAAAAAATAATAGGTGGTACAGGTCTTACGCTAACAGCTACAGACGATAATATTACAATAGCTAATGATAAAGTTTATGACTTTACGCAAGCTGCTGTTGCTGGTAGTAGCTATGTTACAAAGCAATACGACTTTTCGGATAGTAGAATACTTTACAACAACGTGTATGCTTCTTTAGCTGATTTACCAAGTGCAAGCACATATCACGGGTTATTTGTACATGTACACGGTACAGGCGGCGCATATTATAGTCATGGTGGTGTATGGGTAGAACTTGCAAATAAAACAGATGTAGCAGAATTATCAGAAGATACAACTCCTGCACTAGGTGGAAACTTAGATGCCGGCGGATTCAATATAACAAATGCTGGTACTATTATTTCAACAGGCATTACTGGAAATTTAACAGGTAATGTTACTGGTTTAATTAATGGTATTGATCCAGCGGCGAGTTATGCTACATATAGTAACATGGACATGGGCGGCGTAATTAATACAGTAAACAATATTGTAGACTTTAGAATGCTTAATGATGATGTAGATATGGGCACTTGTGTATCAGCAAACGAAATAGAAGTCGACTTTGGCGCAATTGCCGTATAATCGAATTCCGATAAATACGTAGTAAGGAATTGATATGGCTAAATTACAAACTAATACTACGATCAGCATTACCAAAACTTGGTTCCAGCAGGCCAATGGGTTTACATATCCAATTTCTGTTAGGGTGCCAAATCTTGCTTCATTGTCTGGAAAAAGAATTCCAGTTGCAATATTACTACACGGATCGGGTAGTAACGGGCAAGCAACATTAAGTAATTGGGATTCTATATTACCCGACCATATATTAATTGCTCCTACGGGATATCTTAATCAATGGAATATTGCACACGAAGAAACAAAGGCGCCTGATGTATCGTTTTTGCAGGACCTCTGTACACAGTTAAAAACATACGAAAACGTAGACGGCAATAAGATTAGAATTTTAGGCTTTAGTAACGGAGCCGGTTTAGCTAACAGAGCTTATATATCATTAGACGAACCAGGTGTTGACCAAATTGTAGCAATTGCTTCTACTTTTGGATCTATGATGTATAGAAGTGGTAATTTTTATATTCCAGTAAATGAACAATCAACTGGTGTTAATATATCAAACTTTCCTACTATCAAAATTCCATTCAAGCCAAGAAAATTTATAAACTTTCACGGACAAACTGACAGTAGCTTTCCTTATGTAGGAGGTGTACATAATTTTGGATACACTTTTATATCAGCACAGGCTAGTGCATTTGCAGTAGCAAAAGGGCAAGGCTATACTGGCTCGCAGATTGCAGATAACTTAGGTGTTGCAGACATTGGTGGAACATTTAGGTACACATACGATACACCATTTGGTGATGTATTACAATACAAATATCCTGAAGGGCACGAAGTAACTGTTTCAATTAAAACGCTAGTAAGTAACAACTTTGCATTTGTGCATCAAGATCAACCAGATTCACCTAGTGCTATATCAACAGTAGCTTGGAACGCTAGTCAACTAAATGTATCTGATCCTGAAGGAACATATCCAAGTTCAACTACATTTGCGTTTGACGGACAGGTAATAACAGCAACTAGTAACGGTGATCCTTATCCTGCACTAGCAGGGCATGGAATGACTAACACTGGAGTTAGATTATTTGGACATAACCCAAATGTTATTCAATCACAAGCTTATAGTTATAGAATTAAAAACAGAGCAGGTGAAAACACTTCTAATCCTCAAGCAACTGAATTAGGCGCCCAAGGCATATTTGCTAATGGTGTAGTAGCCTTTAATCCAAGTGCTGGATTTGGAATATTGCCTGGGTCAACTGTTTATCCTCCTATAGGATTTAATTACAATGCAGTTCATTTACAATCTGCATATGGTGTAGATGGTGCTGGGGGACATCCGCAAAGCAACGGGTCTTATCATTATCACGATGGATCTTTTTTATATAGTGGATGGAATACAAATAAAATGTATGCGGCCAATGCGTACTTTAATCAAACAGATTTTAATGGTGACAAGTATAGACATATTGATGGCCACAGTAAAATCGTAGGGTATTGCTTTGATGGCTATCCTATTTACGGCCCATATGGATATACTACAGGAACAGATAATAATTCAGCAGTAATACAAATGTCCTCGAGTTATATTGTACTCCCTAATGATGATCATCGTCCGGGCGATTTTAAGTTTGATAGAACTATAGAGGTTGATGGTGTAGGCACTGTGACTCTTACTGCAGGTAGTTTTTTACAAGATTTTGAATACCGAGAAACTAAAGGTACATTAGATAGATACAATGGAAGATATGTTAAAACTCCAGACTTTCCAAATGGAACTTATGCTTACTTTTTAACATTTGAAGGAACAACAGCTGATATAGGAATAGCTTCAGTTAAATCTAGTTATCCTTATATATTTGGAACAGAAACAAAACAAAATAGAAAACTTGTTCCTGCAACAGTAGATCAAGTAACATTAGATGCTGCATTAGTACAGAGTGCATTATGGAATGTAGCAACAGGAACACGACTTACTAACTTAATTGAAAGAAGTGTTGTTGATATTAGTTTGCCAATGGCAAATGGTGTAACTCCTACGCTAAAATTAATTAGTGGAAGTTTGCCCACAGGTACTAGAATAGAAGGTACTAGTATTGTTGGAACAGTTTACGAAGTTGCATATGATACAGTATTTACAGCAGTACTTCGAGCTAGTTATAATGGACTATGGGAAGACAGGACTATAGAATTTGCAGTGTCAGGACCTGATGATCCTGTTTGGGGAACTTCAGCAGGAGCATTGCCAATTGGACCAAATAGTGTATTCTATGTGCTTGACAGTGCTTTAATAAATTTTCAACTTGCAGCAACTGATACAGACATTGCCGCTGGTGATGAATTAACTTACTTTATTGCAGACGGTGACGGAATGCTGCCACCAGGTATTACTATGTCAGAAGGTGGGTTATTAAGTGGTATTACAGATCCGTTGTTATCCTTAGACAAGCGATTTGAAAGTGGCGGATATGATACAGAAAACTATGCAACACTTCCTTTAGATTACGGAGTTACTCCATCAAATGGGTTTTCTAGCTTCTTTTACGATAGAGAAACATACGACTATAATGAGCCTACAGTAAATCCAAGAAAGCTTAATAGATACTATCCATTTGCAGTAACAGTAACAGATGGCGAATCATTTGTTAAAAGAGAATTTCAAATTTATGTAGTTGGTGATGATTTCTTAAAAGCTGATAACACTTTAATGAGTGCTAGTACTGGAATATTTAAATCTTCAGCTACTAACGTGAGAAAACCTGTTTGGATTACTCCTGGAGCGTTAGGATACAGACGAGCAAATAACTACCAAACTATTTACTTAGATATTGTAAATAATTCTACACTTGAAGGCAAGCTATATTATACTTTAGAAAGCACTAACGATGACGGTACAAAGAGTATTGTTCCTCCAGGACTAAAGTTAGATGGCTCATCCGGTGAATTAGTTGGAAACATTCCTTACCAAGCAGCAATAACACAGGATTACAAATTTACTGTCCGTGCTACACGCATGACATTTGATTTAGAAAGTGTTAGTATTGCTGGAACATATTACGAAGATACAATGTTAGGTAAAACTAGCTTTAAGATTGGCAAGGTTAATCTAACAGGTGCTCTTGATGGAGTTAATGATCTATTTGAATTAATTAACCGTGAAGTTCTTTTAGGTAACAGTACCTACAAAATTACAAGCGTAGATGATAGAAATGCTCTTTACGATGTAATTTTTGTTGATCAAACTATTGCTCCTTCACTTAATCTTATTCCTAGTAGAACTGCAATAGTAGGTCAAGACAACATGTTTGTTACTAGACTTACAGAAGTACAAAAAGAAAAATATAATAAAAGATTTTTAAGATTTACTGAGTCAGAGAAATATCAAATACAGAGTATTACTCCGTATATTGAATATGAAATTACTCAAGTATCTCCTGGCAATGACGAAATGTATCCTGTAGGCATTCCAATGGATATAACTCTTAATGCTAACTATTATGTAGGTGACATGATTGAAAATACTACAGCTACAGGTGGTAATGGATATATCTACAAATGTACAACAGCACACACAGTAACTAGTGCAGGATCAGATATCGGCGGAGTAACACAATTAGTATTTACTGCGTCTAACTGGACACAAATAGCAGAAACAATATCTGGTATGACACTAGCTGATAGAGTTATTGCTACTAAGCAAGTATTACAAAACAAGTACGGTGGTGTTGCTACAGTACAAGTATTAAACGAGCAAGCTACACGCTGGAGAATACATATTCCTAGCACAGCAACTAGCAGAATAGTTTCTAACATAAGAGCTCATTTTGCAAATTCTGGAGATAGCACAGCAATGTCCGTTACCCTTCTTAGAGACAACGAAGATAGGATTGGATTTGATGTAAACTTAACTAGACAACTTACGCAGGGTAATAACTATGGTATTGGGCTGTTTAGAGGCGACGGATTCTCAGAAGATATTATTGTTGCTAATACTAAAGACATTCCGAGTACTGTTAAGACGTTTACAATAAAAGTTATTGGCGAAATTGATAGTGCTATAAAATGGGTTACTCCAGTAAGCTTAGGTACTATTCCTGCGAACTATATTAGTACGTTACTAATTCAAGCTCAAACTACTGTTCCTGATACTAGAATGATGTATTCTATTAAATTAGGTAAACTTCCATATGGTATGACTTTAGACATTAACGGAGAAATTCTGGGAAATGCACAACAGTTTGGTACGCCTGCGGACAAAGGCCTTACTACGTTTGAAAAGAAGGCAGTTATGTGGGACGGTGTTCTTCCTGGTGATACTACTTTTGATAGAAAGTACAAATTTACAGTTGAAGCAAAAGATAGATTTGGATATACAGCTATTGAGCAGGAATTTGATCTTACTGTAACTGATGTCGATACTAAAAAGTATACAGACATATACATGAGACCAATGTTGCCTAGTGCTGAAAGAACATTATATGCTAACTTTATCTCAGATAGAAATATATTTGAACCTGATAAGATTTATAGAGCAAACGATCCAACATTTGGATTACAAAGAAACTTAGACATGCTAGTATATGCAGGCATTGAAGCTAAGAAGATAGAAAACTTTGTTGCAGCGTCTGCTAAGAATCATAAGCGTAAGAAGTACATATTAGGTGACTTTAAAACAGCAAAGGCAACTACAGGAATAGGTGCAACTGCTAAAGACGTATACGAAGTAGTATATATAGAAGTTATTGATCCTGCCAATGCTAAACTTGGTAGAACAAAAACTAACTTTGAAATAACTACAAAAAGTGAAATTACTGTTGATAGTATAGCATACAGTCCTAAAGATGATGAGCAACGTATTAATTCAGGATATGACGCTTTACCTGTGTACACTAGAGGTGTAACTAAGTTTATATTTGAAGAACTAGAAGATACACTAGTTGTACAGACTAGAGATAGTAGCGATAGTAGCGAAAATCAATTTGTTGATGCAGATAATAACGACTTTACTATAGAACTAAAAGACGGAACTGATGTTACAGTTACACTTCAGTTAACAGATGCAGAGTCACAACGTTTTAGACCAGTAACTAATACCATTAAAACTGATAGCAATGCAGTCAGAGTTAGTCAAGGACTAGACAATATTAGATATATATCTAGTATAGACAACATGAGAAGTAATATTAAAGCTATTGGCGGTAATGAAAGAACATATTTGCCGCTTTGGATGCGTACTCCGCAAGCAGGGTTTCAAGAATTGGATTATGTAACAGCTATACCAATTTGTTATTGTAAGCCCGGAACAAGTGCAGATATACTTAGAAACATTGTTAATAATAAGTTTGATACAAAAACAATTACCTTTGATATTGATAGGTATATTGTAAAATCAACCGAAGACACCACGGATGAGAAATATATCTTGTTCGCAAATTACCAGTATAACGTCTAACAGCGATAAATAATACAGTAGAGGAAATAAAATGGCCAGTAATATTATAAGTGACACAATTGATGCAGCATACCCAATTGCAGGTGTTGACAACGACACGCAAGGATTTCGTGATAACTTTACAGTTATTAAGACAGGGTTATCAACAGCAACATCAGAAATATCAACATTGCAAAGTTCAACAGCAAAGCTGAACGCATCAAATGATTTTAATGGTACTAACATTGCAGATGCAAATATACAAGTACAAACTTCGCAATATCATAACGTAGGTACAGTAGTTGCTGGACTTAACATTAGTTTCCTTAACGGACATTACCAAAGCATTACAACAAACCTTCCAGTAGCTACAACATCTATTGCATTTAACTTATCAGACTGGCCAGCAAGAACTATGTATGCTGAAATGACTGTTAGCTTTTTAGGCAATGATACAGCAAAGTCAGCTACATTTACAGTAGCAGGTGGCGGAAGTATTAAATATGATACAAACTATCCAAAAGTATCTAATGTGCCTACACTAACATTAGACAGTTCTACTAACCCATTACTTGTTAAGTTTTGGACTTATAACTCAGGTACAACAGTGTTTGCACAATACTTAGGTCAGTACACTTAAAAATGATTAATCCATTAATAGATAACCTAGATGGATTTACACTACAAGAGTTAGACCAAAAAGTATCTGACTTACAACGTAAGTACTTTATGACCCCCAATCCTCAAGTGCAAGCACAAATTGCAAATGTTCTTGATATCTATAGGCTCGAACAGCAAGACCGCAGAGTAAAAGAGATGATGCGCCAACAAAATGACGAAAATGGCGAGAATTCACTTGACAAATTGATTAATATCAGTTAAACTATATACATGCTTATGAAAACAGACGAACTAGGTATTCCACGATTCTCTAATAGAGATCTTGTTGATATGATCTATACAGGTAATATCAACAAGTGTCATGTAGTTCTATGTGACGAAAGTGACGATATTAATTTGTTTAATAAAGCAGCTCAAGAGCAAGGGTTAGACAAACTAACCACATATATCCCAATTGATGTAGAGCAAAAAGACTTTGACAGTGCGTTACAGTCAGAATGGTTTATGCCTGATGAATATAAAAACATGGATATTTATTCTTACTTAGAACAGAAATGTCAAACAAATCCATCAGTAGCTAGACTAGACGAAGAATTCATAGAGTATGATAATCGAAACATGTTAGACTTGTTACGTTATATGGTATATCTAGTCGACTTTATGCGAGAGAATGATATTGTTTGGGGTGTAGGTCGAGGATCAAGTGTAGCAAGCTATATTTTGTTTTTAATTGGCGTACATAAAGTAAACTCGATCCAGTATGGCCTGGACTATAAGGAGTTCTTGAGATAAGTATGTATATAACAAAAGGAGACAAATATGTCAAAAGTATCAGCAGGTAAGAAGCAACACAGAAGTTTACGAGGAAAGCCAGTAGATATGGCTCTTCTTCAAAAGCGTAACGAACTTACTCCAGCAGTAGGTAATGCTCGTGTAAATGCACGTGGCGACGAACTTGGACCAGGTGGAACAATTATTCGTAAAAGAGAAGATATTGTCGATGAGCATTATCAACAAGCAGGCCAATCTGTACACTCAGCACCAGTTAATCCGGTAGCCGATACACCAGTAGTAGCTGAAGCTGCGCCAGTAGTTGAAAAAGCAACTAGAAAAGTAAAAGTTAAAGCAGATCCAGTAGCGGCAGAATTAACATCAGAAGAAGCTGAAATTATGGCAGAAGCTGATGCTGACGATAAATGGATTGAAGACGAATCCGGAAACTTTGTACAAAAAGGAAGCTAAGAATGGCTCAGAACTATTCCGCAATCAAAGGCACTCCACGTGCTATTGGTGAACAAGTATTAGTAACTGAAATGCACTTTGGTGAACAGGTAACTAAAGCAGGTTTGATTATTAGTAGTGACGATGGTGACACTAGAGGAATTTATCCGCGTTGGGGTAAAGTATATTCTAAAGGTCCAGACAACAAAGACGACTATGAAGTAGGTGACTGGATTTTAGTTTCGCATGGTCGTTGGACTCGAGGTCTTAAACTTGAAACTGAGGCTGATGGCGAAATTGAAATTAGAAAAGCTGAGCTAGAAAGTATTCTAGCATACAGCAAAGAAAAACCGAATGGTATCCATATTGGCGCAGAGTTCACAGACGGACAAGCGGCTACTATTGATCCATCATCTTTTATAACCGGCGCTTAACAGAAAGAGACCTTTCGTGACACAACTAGACTTGAATAAGTATAAAGAATTTGTAGACGCAGTAACTAGTGAAGAAAGTAAAAGCAATGATGCTTTTAGTTCTCGTTGGAATAGCTTAGAAAATCAACGGCACGCTGATATGCCTAGACTGCTAACAGCATGTTTAGGACTTAGTGCAGAAGCTGGCGAATTTACTGAAGTAGTAAAAAAGATTGTCTTTCAAGGAAAGCCACTAGACGAAGATAACATTTGGCACATGCAACGTGAGCTAGGTGATGTTATGTGGTATTGGATGCAGGGTTGTATCGCACTAAAGATTGACCCAAATGAAGTTATCCAAATGAACATTGATAAACTAAAATCGCGATATCCGGGTGGTGACTTTGATGCACATTACTCCGAAAATCGAAAAGACGGCGATTTATAAAAAAAACACTTGACAATCTTCTCATTATGCGTTATAATAGTATTATTACGTATTAATGAGGAGTTTGTATGAGATTACCAACACAACTTAGCGGGCTAGGCACTACTGGATTAACTGGTATCGTGCTTATGACTCTGCATATCACCGGATACTTAACAGGATGGGCATGGCCCTTGCTGTATGTAATGCTTATTATTTCAGGTATCGGCCAAGAAAATAGGAAGGGTTCTTCATGACCACACATGCAATGATCGATCTAGAAACACTAGATACAAAGCCTACTTGTCAAATTTTAAGTATGGGTTGTGTGAAGTTTAATGCTTTAGATGACAGTGAACCGCATAGTGAGCTATATATTAAGCCTGATATTGATCAGCAAGATAAGTTAGGTCGTACTACAAGCGATAGCACTATTGAATGGTGGGGCAAACAAGACCCTAAAGCAATGGAAGAAGCATTCTCTGAACACGGACGAATGAATCTAGATATGATGTTAGATCAACTTACTAAATGGTTAGTTGGTGTTGATGTTATTTGGGGACACGGTTACGGGTTTGACATTACTATTTTAGAAGACCTTTATCGAAACTGTGAACGCCCTATTCCATGGCAGTTTTGGCAAATCAAAGATAGCCGAACATTGCTTAGTGCATGCAAAGTAGACCCACGTAAGGCAATGCAAAGCGATTTACACAATGCTCTTGCAGATGCTTATTTTCAAGCAAAGAGTGTACAAGTAGCATACAAGGAACTAGGTATTTTAAGATGACACATGCTACAAGATGTCCAAAGTGTGATGTTACATGGCAAGAAACACAATCAATTTACCAAACGTTTTTGGGAAGGTTTAATAACGATCCAATCAAAGCAAGAGAATCTTCTGAGATGTATGGTTGCACAGAAGAATCACCTAAATACTTTGGTAAGAATGTAACAGGCATTGAGGTACAAGGCAAGTATGATGGTGTAAGCTTTTGGAAGTGTATTCCTTGTGCTACAGTGTTTGATAGATGGACAATGGAGGAAGCTACTATTGACAAATACTGTTAAACGTGTTAAACTAAGTGATATGTTAGATGATGATAGCGACATCATGAACGAACTAGCAGTTAAATTTGAACAACAATACGGAGAAGAACTTGAAAGAATTATGGGTAGAAAAGTATCGTCCGAAAACAGTACAAGGGTACGTGTTTCGAGATGATGCACAACGTAACCAAGTAAACACTTGGATTAAAGAAAAGACTATTCCGCATTTGTTGTTTAGTGGCGCCGCAGGTATTGGTAAGACAACACTTGCTAAACTATTGTTTAACGAACTTGATCTTGAACCGTTAGACATTCTTGAAATTAACGCAAGCCGAACTAACAGTGTTGATGATGTGCGTGACAAGATTGTAAACTTTGTACAAATGATTCCGTTTGGTGACTTTAAGGTTGTACTACTTGATGAGGCTGATTATTTGTCGCCTAACGCACAAGCCGCACTACGTGGTGTAATGGAAGAGTATCACACAACTGCACGTTTTATCTTAACGTGTAACTATCCTAACAGAATTATTCCTGCATTACACAGTCGTTGTCAAGGATTTCACATTGCTAAGATTGACCAAACAGAGTTTACAGCAAGAGTAGCAGAGATTCTTATTACAGAAGGCGTTACTCCAGACTTAGACACGCTTGACACTTATGTTAAAGCAACGTATCCTGATTTGCGTAAATGTATTAATACAGTACAAATGAACTGCCAAGATAATAGTTTACTTAAACCTAATGAAGGTGACACAGGCGAAGCTGACTGGAAACTTGAAATGGTTGAGCTGTTTAAAGCAGGCAAGATTCAACAAGCACGTAAGCTACTTTGTGGTGCTGTGCGACCAGAAGAAATGGAAGAGATATTTCGCTGGCTTTATGATAACATTGAATTGTTTGGCAACGACGAACAACAAGACCAAGCAGTTTTAGTTATTAAGAAAGGCTTAGTGGATCATACATTAGTTGTAGATCCGGAGATTAACCTAGCAGCAACATTAATTAACCTAGCGAGGATATAATGACTACTAAATATTGTTGGAGATAATAAATGACGTATTTAGTAACTGATAATTGCATTAAGTGCAAGCATATGGATTGTGTAGAAGTGTGTCCAGTAGACTGTTTTTACGAAGGTGCAAACATGTTGGTAATTAACCCAGATGAATGTATTGACTGCGGAGTATGTGTACCTGAGTGTCCGGTAGATGCAATTATACCGGACAATGCTGTAGCTGATTATCCTAATATTGATCTACTAGCAATAAACACAAAGTATAGTGAACTATGGCCTAATATTACAGATGCTAGGCCCGACGATGTTCCAGCAGATGCAGCAGAATGGGATGGAGTTGCAAACAAATTTGAAGAACACTTTTCAGAGGAGCCAGGGATTGGTGACTAGCAATAAAACACTGATAAATGATATAGTACGCATAGACGTAATAGAAGAAGAAGTAGAGTATTATAAAACCTTGTTACAAGAATCTGACACTGGGCATATACATACTACTATTGGATTCTTAAACAACCGAATTAAAGAACTTAAAGGAGAAGAAAAATAATGGCCGCTAGATTAGTATGCTATAGTAAAGCAACAGACGAATTTGAAGCAGAAGGGTTAACAGATCTACAGGAACTTATTGCATTTTGTGCAAAAGTATCAAACCCTACAGCACAGATCAATACAGCAACTAGCGAAAAGCTGATTAAGTATTTGATTAAGCATCAGCATTGGTCACCATTAGAGATGGTTAATGCTACAATTGAAATTAAAACAACACGCGACATTGCACATCAAATTGTACGTCATCGTAGTTTTGCCTTCCAAGAGTTTAGTCAGCGTTATGCAGATCCTAAAGAACAAGGTGAAGTATTTGAAACTAGTGAAGCACGTTTACAAGACACTAAGAATAGACAAAACTCGATTGATATTAACTTAGGTGATGAAGGCATGCCTGAGCTTATTAACCGCTGGGAAGAATTGCAGCAGGACGTAATCTTTACAGCAGGACGAGCATATGACTGGGCTATTAATGCAGGTATTGCTAAAGAAGTAGCACGTAAAGTATTGCCAGAAGGTCTTACAAAAACAACGCTATATATGAATGGCAGTATACGTAGTTGGGTACATTATATTCAGTTGCGTAGTGCCAATGGAACACAAAAAGAGCATATGGATATTGCACTTGCTGTTGCAAAGGTTATTACAGAAATCTTTCCAATAACTGAGACTTTGTAATGTTTAACTTTTTTAAGAAAGATTCTCCTGAATTAGTATTTGAATGTGACAATTGGGCTACACGTAAGTATAGTCCAATTAGACCTGCTTCAGAATTTATTCCGGAAAAGTTTGGTAATTTGCCATCTACTCTTAAAAAAGGTGCTTATCAAAAAGAAAATATTTATAGTGTTAAAATTTGCCCGGGCCTACAAGACTATATAGGAAGCGGATTTGTTATTACTGCATGGTGCGACATACACTTTAAAATACAAAATGGACATCCTGAAACTGTATACAGTGATCCAGATTTACAAGCATCGTATCACCCGCCGCAACAAATGGGTAACTTTTTAGATACAAAGTTTCCTATACGAACTCCGGTTAAGTTAGATAATCCTTGGGTTACTTACAGTAAAGATGATTGGAGTATTATGTACTTGCCAATGCATTTTCATGAAAACCCATACTTTGAAGCAATTCCAGGTGTAATTGATCATGATAAAGGGCCAGGCAGATCGCCTTTAAATATCATGCTTAAAACTCATGAAGACTTTGTAATTAAACAAGGAACTCCGTTAGTACAGATGATACCGTTTAAACGACAGATAGTAACTGCACGAACTGGTAATGTCCGGCCAAATACTATTAACAGATTTAATGCACTAGTTAAAACTAGTGGGCTAACCTTTAAAGGTTGGAGCTTCTTTATGAAGGAAAAGAAATCCTATAAAGTTGATACGCACGATTTAAACATTCCATCTGATATAGAATAGATGATTGGGGAGCAAGCTCCCCAATCCTTTACTCGTCGCCGTAAATCTTAAGGACCTCCTTAACTGCTTCGTGTCGCTCGATGTCGCCTTGAGCGAAGTGGACTATGTCCAAGTGGGCCGAGTTACTAGCTTTCAACTTCTTAGTGAAGTCTACTAAACCGTTCTGGTCAATACGATCAGCCTGAGCTAAATCACCAGTTACAGCCATCATACTGCCTTCGCCGAGTCTTGTTAGTAACATTTTCATTTGATTTGGGGTAGCGTTTTGCATTTCGTCTGCTAATATGAAGCTACTTTTAAAAGTACGACCACGCATATATGCAAGTGGTGCAATTTCAATAATACCTTCTTCTATCATACCTTCTATTTCCTTTGCATTAAAGTACTCACGTAACACATCAAATATTGGTCTCGTCCATGGTGCCATTTTTTGTTCTAATGTACCTGGTAAAAACCCTAAATCCTCATCAGCAGACACAGCTGGCCTAGTGACAATGATTTTATCGACAGTCCCTGCTTTAAATAGCTTCACAGCTACCTGACATGCTAGTAGTGTTTTACCAGTACCAGCCGGACCAATGCCAAAGACTATGTCTTTAGATTCGTCTAACAGTTTTAAAACATATGTTTCTTGATTTTTGTTTCGGGGAATTATCGTAACGCTTTGTTGTTTTTGATATGTGTTGAATTCAACTACGTTGGTGTAGTTGTTAGTTGAGGTTTGTCTCTTGCGAGAAGCTCGTTTTGCACCCATTAAGTGTCCTCCTTTGGGATATTAAAGAAGTAAGTTCTGTTCAACCGGTAGAGGCCGAAAGTCCCTACACTAATATTTAGCACATGAGGACTGGCCAAAAAAAGGTATGTTAACTCGTAAATGTCGATAAATAAGTATAGTAAATAAAAACGGGTAGATAACACATGCAAGATGTAATGGATATTATTAAAAACATTGAGTCTATATATGATTCAAATACTTCTTTCCAAGTCCTCAAAGACTTTGAACGAGTGTTAGATGAATTGGACATTTATGTATACGCTAACTGGAAAGATGGCGAGTTAGCAAGCGGTCCAACCATTGAGCGTCACTGGGTTACATGTAGCTTTATGTGGGATCGAGAAGAAATGCCTGATCCAATGGGCGGAAAGCGTCTATTAGATTACGACTGTAAAGTATCATACGAAAAGACACATATGATAGAGCCTAGAAAAATTGAAGAGCCTGATGATATCCGTCCAGGAACTAAAAAAGGAAAATTAGACAGACGCCCAATATGGGTTGTTACTATTCAGATGCCTAAAAAATTAATTGCAGACATATACACAGGGTATATTGAAGATGCATTTATTGATCCAACAGAGGCGCCTGGACCGGCGGCAGAAGCACAGCCTGCAGATGATGTAGCAGCTGCTGAACCAGACCCAGCTATGGAGCCAGCAGTATGACCTTACAAAGACACGACTTAAGAGACCTAGTAGATGACGTTTTAGAAATTGATTCGTTTAAATCTAAAATGGGCGATGATAAAGATATTATTACTGTATCTGTTAGCACACTTTCTAGGGAGTCAGCACAAGACCTTACAAACTTCTTTGAAAGAGGTTATACATTTGTACTAGATGCAGATACTACAACTAGCGAACAGGCTGACGGCACATATAAAGTATTTGTAGAGCTTGAAAGAAACAAACATGCCGGTGACAACATAATGGAACTAGCTGACGGTATGTCAAACTTAACCGGTCTAGATAAATTTAGATTCCGTTACTACAAAGAATTCCGTAGTATGGATTTAACACTCGACTCACTAGAAGAACATATGCCATCAGATCCGGAAATGTACGGTATTAACCAAAAAGGCATGTTAGACGAATCTACTATTAACAACTATACTAACTTTTTTAATAAGAGTATGTTAGAGTCAGTTAGTATGAGAAATAACACTATTACATTAAAAAAGAAATGGGCTGATCCTATTCAATTAACATTTGTAGATTTTGGTCCTACGCAACAAACTCTTAACAGTATAAAAGAGTCATTTAACGCTAATGATTTCGCTGAGATCATTTACCTAAGTAAATATATTGGTGATTACAATATTACCAAATACGGTGACAAGCTAACTTTGGATAACGAAGGTCAAACGCTTGTTGTCAAACGAATTAGTCATTAAAGATCACTGAAAGGAAATAAGAAAAGTGTCGTTTGAACTACAAAAAGAACACCTAGCAAAGTTAATTCCAGGCAACAAAGAAGTTGATGCCTGGTATACAGCATTAGTAGATGTATTACCTAAGTACGGTATTACTACAGAAAGACGTATGGCTCACTTTATTAGCCAAACATCACATGAATCAAACAACTTCCGCTCACTTACTGAAAACTTAAACTATAGTGAGAAAGCACTTAACGCAGTCTTTAGTCGTTACTTTGGTGCAGCGCCTAAGCGTAATGCAGCAGAGTATGCACGTAATCCAGAAAAGATTGCAAACTATGTATACCAAGACGAGTTCCGCTCTAAGCGTGGACAACTAGGCAACACAGAAGACGGTGATGGCTGGAAGTTTTGTGGACGTGGACTAAAGCAACTTACTGGACGCAACAACTATGCACGTTTTGCTAAAACAGTAGGTATGACAGCAGACGAAGCAGCAGTGTATGTTGCAACTGAAAAAGGTGCTGTTGAAAGTGCTTGCTGGTTCTGGAAGGCAAACGATTTAAATTCAATTGCAGATACAGATGACGTAACAAAGATGACTAAAAAGATTAACGGTGGTAACATTGGTCTTGCTGATCGTCAAAAGCGTTATGCTAAAGCAATGGAAGTCTTTGGTAATCCAGTATCGCTTGCAGATGATGACGGAGATCATGATTTTGAACTTGACGAAATTGGTGTACTACGCAAAGGTTCTAAAGGTGAAGGCGTTAAGATGATGCAAGAAGCATTAGGCGTCGGAGCAGACGGAGCATTTGGTCCAGGTACAGAACGTGCTTTAAAAGCATGGCAAACTGCTAACGGCTTAACTGCTGATGGTATTGCTGGACCATACACATTGGAAAAACTACTAGGATAAACTATGTTTGGATCAATCAAAATTGCCCTTTTATTAATGTTGTTAGCTTCGGCTGGTGGAGCGTATGTATACGTAACAGATCTACAAAAGACATCAGAAATACATCGGTTAAATGCTGAGAAATTCGAACAAGCTGTCAAAACAAACGAAGAAGCATTGCGTGTACAAAAAGAAAACTACTTAGCAATGGCTAAAAACCTAGAAGTTGTAAATAAGGAATTTGCAGCTACTAGAGCACAAAATACTGTATTAGCTGATAAGCTAGCAAAACATGATTTAAACTCACTTGCGGCTAAGAAGCCTAAAAGCATTACGAGATTAATAAACAGAGGTTCTGCTAATGCAGGAAGATGTTTTGAACTACTTAGTGGTGCAGATTTAAACGATAGAGAAATGGAGGCAAAAAGTGCTAAATCGTTCAACAATGAATGCCCTTGGTTGTGGCCTGGTATTATCAGTACTCCTTAGTGCTTGTTCCAGTTTACCGCCTGTTATAACTGTAAGTACAGTTCCAATTGAGAAACCTCAATTAGTATTACCTCTAGTTGACAAAGTTGCTATGAATGAGGTAAAATGGGTTATAGTTACTGAAGATAATATAGAAGAAATATTAACAGAAATAAAATCAAGCGGACAACCCCTTGCTATATTTGGGTTGACTGGCCAGGGATATGAAAATTTAAGTACAAACTTTAGTGCTATAAGAACACTAGTCCAGCAACAGCAAACTATTATTGCAGCCTACAAAGACTACTACGAAAAATCTAACGAAGCACTTGATAGTGCTAACGAACAAATTGAGTCTACTCAATCTTCTATTGACGAACAACAGTCTATTAATAAAGAAAATAATTCTATATTAGATAAACTAAATCCCTTTAAATAATCCTCTAAATAGTTATAAATACAATATAACAATTGGAGACCTATATGTGGCTATGGCTAATATCAAGTATTGCAGGCAGTTTGCTTGGCGCAGCATCAACTAGATGGTTTAAAGATACCAGAGCTGGTGTTTGGTGCTACAATAAGTACGATGATATAGCTAATTGGGCTGTGGACCGTTATGGTATAGACATTCTTGATAAAGAAGCTATAGCATGGCGTACAAAATACCCCAATGTAGCAAAAAGGACTGATGAACTTGAGCATAGAATTAACTTTCTCGAGCTAGAAATCAAAAGGCTCCGCGAAGGGAAGGGCAATGGGAAATGAAATAATGGATGTAGCAACACTAGCAGAAGATATTACCTTACTAATAATGCCATTTTTAGGTGTACTAGTAATGGTAGTAATTACTTTATGGTTTAAAGACTTCGCTATGAAGATTGCTAAGGGCATGGCGTTCCAAATGAACAAACAATTCCAAGAGGGTGACAAAGTTATCCTTGATGGAGAACGTGCTTTAATTGTAAAAATTGGAATAACAGAAACTGTGTTTGGTGTTACTAAATCATCAGGCGAGTTTGAAGGCGATTATGTTTGGAGATACGTACCTAATGAACGTATTGCGTTTTTAAAATTAGAAAAAGTTATATTCGACAACGTACCAAATAGAAATGGTGAGAGAATCGATGACAACTCCCAAGAAATTAATCACTTAAAGAAGAGAGGATAATATTATGGCAGACGATAAGAACACAGTAAATGTTGACAGGGCAGACTATGATGCTATGCGTGATAAGATTGCAGAATTAGAATCAGCAGAGCCGGCAGCAACTGAAGGATGGCGCGAAACATCAGCAAATGCAATGTGGGTTGCACCTGAATACTTTAGTAGATGGAGATTATTTCCACGAGCGTTTATTTCAATGTACATCTACTTACTATATGAAGTAGTAACATGGTTTATGTTATTAACAGCTCCTGTAGCAGAGCAGGCGGCACTTGTTAGTGTTGTTGTAGGTGCTGGTGCTGCATGGTTTGGTCTATATGTAAACTCAACAGCAGGCGGCGGCAAAGACAAGTAGCCGCAACTTGTAAGTTCAATTACTACATAAAATAAGTAGTAGTATGACAGACTATTATAGTAGACTAGGTGTAAGCAGAAATGCTACACAAGAAGACCTCAAAAAGGCATATAAAAAAGCTAGTATGCAACACCATCCTGACAGGGGTGGTGATGCCGAGAAATTCAAAAGAATTAACGAAGCATATAGTACACTAAAAGATCCTGCTAAAAAACAACAGTACGATAATCCTCAACAGCAACAACGTAATCCATTTGGGCAAGGGCAACAAGAGCATAACCCATTTGAAGGAACGCCATTTGAACATCATTTCCATCACGGGTTTGGCCAACAACGACCAAGGCGTCCTTTAAATCAAGACATACGTATAATGGCTAACGTTGATCTTAGAGATATAGTTACAGGTAAAAATCTATTTGTACAACTGCCGCTTGGCTCGGGCAGAACTGAATCAATGAATGTAGATATTCCTGCAGGTGCAAAACAAGGTGACACAATACAATACGAAGGGCTTGGAGACGATACACATAGACAGTTTCCGAGAGGAAACTTACACGTTGTTATACAAGTTGCACCGGTTATTGGGTGGGAAAGGAATGGTAACGATTTAATTACTAAAAAAACCGTAAATCTATTTGACTTATTGCTAGGAGATGTTATAATAGTAACAACACTAGACGATAGAAACATTAAATTAACTATTCCAAAAGGCACAAATTCAGGTCAACGATTCAGTATACCAGGATACGGGATCCCCGATATTAATACAGCACAACGTGGTAACATCCATGTCATTGTTGAAGCGGAAACTCCGGAAATAACAGACGAAAATCTGTTAAACAAGATTAAGCAAATTAGAGAAGAGATCGAATAATATGGTAGAACCAAGTAAAGAGTTACAATTAGTTTTTGATAAAGCAATTAATGATGCTAAAAAGCTGCAGCACGAGTATGTTACACTTGAGCATTTGCTACACGCAATCTTTTGTGAAGAAAAGTTCTGTAATATTATGACTATGTTTGGTGCTGATGTAGCTTACATTAAGTCTAATCTAGAACATCATTTAAAAACTAACATGGCTGATATTATTACTGACAAAGTTAAGATTAAGCCAAAAAAGACACATACTGTAGAACGTGTACTAAATCGTGCATTTACTCAAGTACTATTTGCAGGACGTAATACAATTGACTTAACTGATGTTGTATTAAGTATGCTAAATGAAAGAAAATCTATTTCAGTATACTATTTAGAGAAGGGCGGAGTTGAGAAAGCGAAGTTTGCAGAATTTCTTAACAGTGAACTTGAAGAAGATTTACTAAGTGACGATGAAATAAGTAGTGATGCTAAACGTGCATTACGTGCATTTACTACTAATCTAAACGATGAAGTAAAGCGTGATAAGATTGATCCTATTATCGGACGTAGTTCCGAACTTGAAACACTAGCACTAGCATTAGGCCGTAGACAAAAGAATAATGTGCTAATGGTAGGCGATCCAGGTGTTGGTAAAACAGCTATTGCTGAAGGACTTGCATACAATATTGAAAATGGCAAGGTTCCTAGCTTCTTGTCAGAGTATAAAGTATACAACTTAGACATTGGTGCAATGCTTGCCGGCAGTAAGTATCGCGGAGACTTTGAAGAACGCTTTAAACTTGTTATGCAAGCACTTACCAAACAAGGTAAAACTATTATGTTCATCGACGAAGCACACATGATGAGCGGTGCTGGTGCGTCAGGTGGTGGTGGTAGCAATGACCTTGCTAATATGCTAAAGCCTGCACTTACTAAAGGTGACTTGAAGGTTGTTGCGTCAACTACATGGGAAGAATACCGTAAGTACTTTGAATCGGACCGTGCGTTGATGCGTAGGTTCCAACGTATTACTATTGGTGAGCCTAGCAAAGCAACTACAAGAGATATTTTAATTGGAATTAAGAAATACTATGAAGAATTCCATAACACTACTATTACAGAAGAAGCTATTGATTCAGCTATTAAGTTAAGTGTAAAATATCAGCCTGATAAGAAGCTTCCAGATAAAGCAATTGATCTTATTGATATTGCATGCTCAAGATTTAAAGTAAATGATGACGAATCAGAAGAGAAAATTGTTGGTGAATCACAAATACAGTTTGAACTTGCTAAGTTAGTTGATATGCCTACAGAGCGTATTGCTGAAAAAGAAACTGAAAGCTTAATGAACTTAGAAAAGAACCTTAAAGGCGAAGTGTACGGACAAGACGAAGCTATTGAATCAATTGTTGATAAGGTACTAGTTAACCAAGCTGGCCTAAAAGCTGATGACAAGCCAATTGGATCGTTTGTGTTTATGGGCCCAACAGGAACAGGTAAAACTGAGACAGCAAAGCAGTTAGCAAAATGTTTAGGCGTAAACTTAGTACGTTTTGATATGAGTGAATACCAAGAAAAGCATTCAGTTGCTAAACTGATTGGTTCACCTCCAGGTTATGTTGGACACGAAGATAATGCAGGACAGTTAATTACTAAACTGCAAGAATCACCTAACTGTGTACTACTACTTGACGAAATTGAAAAGGCGCATCCAGATGTTTCACAAATATTGTTGCAACTTATGGACAATGGTAGAGTTACAGGTTCTAATGGTAAGGTAGCTGACGCACGTAATGCCACACTTATACTTACTACTAACTTAGGTGCTCGAGACGCAGAGAAAAACACCATTGGCTTTAATGAAGACTTTGAAAATGTTCAAGATGATACTGAACTAAAACGTTTCTTTAGTCCAGAGTTTAGAAATAGACTAGATGGTGTGATTACATTTGCCAAACTAGGTAAAGAAGTAATGATGAAGATTGTTGGCAAGTTCCTAGTTGAGCTTAAAGACATGGTTAAAGATAAAAACATAGCAATTACTATTACTGATGATACACTTGACTACTTAGTAGACAAAGGATTTGACCCTGCTATGGGTGCAAGGCCTTTACAACGTGTTATTGACAAGGATATCAAACGTAAACTAGCAAGAGAAATGTTATTCGGTGATCTTAAAGACGGTGGTTCATTAACTATCGATTATAGAGATGGTGAGATTCAATTGGACTGTGTTAAAGATGAAATCACTACAACTGTTTGATACTAAGAAGCTTTTTTATAAGACATATCTTTATAAATTAGACCTAAATAACTGTCTTAATTTTATGTTTAGAACTGGACTGCAAAAAGGTACAAATTTAGAATATGCTAGAGGCGAATTGGATGAATTGGCTAGAAAATACCGAGCCGGTGAGCCTCTAGTACGTACTGTTTTTAGGAGTGTACACGAAGTATCAATAGATGATTACTTAGATGCTAAAGATCTATATCTTATACTAAAAAATGAAACTAATTATAAGGTTAGGATTGAGAATAGAGCTAGTATTAGTATATACACAAACAATAAAGAACTATTAGATAAAATAGTTATGCGTTTGCGCCGAGGGGCAGTAGGTCTTTGGGGGCCTAGGAAAGGTACAAAAAATATATTAACACCTGAAGTAATACTTGTTAATACTGAGCCTGAATTTCCGATAAGAGTAATGCTTAAAGACGTTAGAATATCACCTGACTTTGCTATTTGGTTAAGAGCTAACCGAGATAAAGCTAGGATTGGCGATACAGCATTACATTGTATTGATAAACACATGCATATGACTAATTTTTATTTCCATGTAAGAGATGAAAAAGTAATGTCTATAGCGTACATGTTAATAGGACATGCTATAAGAGATATTTACAATTTAGTGTACATGCCTGCAAAGAATGATAAATAGTTATATGTCCAATAATAGCGAAACACTTTTAACAGCAAACACACACCCAGGAGATAGTACTTCTGTAACACTAACCGGCTCTGATTTTAAAGGGGATGGTTACTACGGGCGTAGTGACGGCTTACACACAGTACAGTATGACTACGTTGGTTTAACTGGCGTAATTCAAATACAAGCAACGCTTGCAACTGTTCCGGTGGCAGCTGATTGGTTTGGTGTTGCTACCACAACACTAGTTAACGAAACTGGTACTAATATACAGAACTTTACTGGAAATTATGTATGGTTAAGAGCTCAACTAGTTTACTCTGACGGTACTATAAACTCCGTTGTAATGAATCATTAGGAATAAAACATAATGGAACACTTTGTAAGAATAGTAATGGAAAAGAATGATAATCTAAATGAAAGTTTAGACGAATCAATATTCCCATCAAGTGAGCTATACGAATCTGAGCAAGGTGCAACAATAATACAGATTCCGTTAGCAAGACAATTATCTGAAGAAGAATCAACAGAGTATGCTAACCGTTTAGCAAATTATATGTTTGAACAAGGTCACGAAGACTTTGATATTGAAGTTAGTACTGATATAACAGACGATCTTGATGAAGAAACGTATGATGACGATGACGAGTTTTACGAAGAATATGGTGAGATGTGGTTTAACGAAGATGATATTATGGACGAAGCAGATTATCAAGGACGTAAAGTTAAACTAGGCAAGCCAATGCAAGGTGACGTAAAAAAGTTTAAGGTGTATGTCAAAGATCCCAAGACTGGGAACACCAAGAAAGTTAACTTTGGCCACGGTGGAAGCAGTGTTAAAGGCAAGGCAATGAGTATTAAAAAGAATAACCCAGGTGCCAGACGTTCATTTAGAGCAAGACATAATTGTGATAACCCTGGACCAAGAACAAAAGCAAGATATTGGAGTTGTAGAAAATGGTAAAATCAGTTGCACAAGAAATTAGAGATCTAGGTAACAGACTAGCACAAATTAATGGACTTGATGAGCCTGGTGTTCCAGTTAATCCTCCGGCACCTGTACCTCATAGTGTTCCAGTACCGCCACCGGGTCCAACTACACCGCCACCAGCAATGGTTGCAATGAATTCAGGTGCAATGGGGCATGCAGCACCAACTAAAGTACAAGATTGGTTTGAAGAGCCTTCATATCCTCCGTTATTTCAAGCTTATAATCCAGGCGTGAAGTAATATGAAAATTAATGAATTTGCAGCACCTCAAGATGATAACTTACCGTATGATGTAGTTGATGACCTTACTATCTTTATGCGTAACGATCCTATGTTTTACCGTAAAAAATTGTTTCCATGTATTATGCAAATGAAAGACAAATACGATGGTAAAAAAAGTATAGTACCACAAGAAGCATTTGGTCCAATAGTTGATGAAGCTATGGAATCATACTGTCAGCAGTACGGATTAGGCAGACGAGACAAGATCTTTAAGTTACAAGATCGAGACGATGTTATTAATAAGCTATATGGTGAAGAAATGAAACAAATTGAGTGCGGAGCCTACTAAATGCTATTGCGAGAGTTGTACGAAGCAGGCACTGAAAAAGTAGTTGCCGTTATGCCAGGCGGGTTTCATCCCTTTCATCCCGGTCATAAAAGTTTGTACGATTGGGCTGTAAAAACTTTTGGTAATGTATATGTTGCTGCAACTAACGACACCGCAGCTAGACCTTTTCCATTTGATGTAAAGAAAAAACTTGCTGTATTAGCAGGTATTCCATCAGATAAGTTTATTCAAGTAAAATCACCTTTTAACGCTATGAGCTATCAAGACATTGTAGATGACAATACTGCACTTGTATTTGTACGCAGTGAAAAAGACAAAGCTGAACATCCTAAGCCAGACCAAACTAAGAAGAATGGTGAGCCAGGCTACTTAAAGTCTTACACAGGTAAAGACATGGAAAGTTCTAATACTTCAGGCTATATGGCGTACGGTCCTACTGTTAACTTTGACTTTAGTGGCATGCAAATTAAGAGTGCAAGTGAATTACGTGCAACTTGGCCCAACATGAGTGACGAAGACAAACATAAAGCAGCCGCTCTTATGTACGGCAAAGGACACGACGAAGCAGTACAGTTACTTGACAAAGCACTTGGTGGTTCTGATACAACAGAAGCTGTTAGATCTTATAGATCAAGTGCATCGGACCAAGCGGCAGCAGCTGGCGCTTATAATGGTGGCAAGAGTGTTGGTAAGCAAAAAAAAGCAGCCAAGGTAAAAGACCCTAAGTCGCAAGAGCGTAAAGACGCTGGCGTTGCAAGGATGCGTGATCAAGACGAAGCCGCTAAAAAAGCACAAAGAGATAGATTTGCCGCAATTAAGAAAGCTACAACTGAAGCTCTTGTACTAGATAAAGAATCACTTATTGACTATTTGCAGAAAGCAATCACTGACTGGGCAGCAAAAGAAAAAGATGTTGATAAGTTAAGTTATGTACTAAAGCACCTAAGTGGTAAAACAATTTCAACCCGAAATCATAAGTCTGGCAGAGAATATTTTACTGTAAATAAAGAGGACATTCTAGAAGCATTACGTAGAATACACGCTGATGGATGAACTAGAACGCATAAAGAAACTTGCAGGTGTAAACGAATTCAAAGGTTACACAGAGTACACTCTAGAAAACATCAGTGACGCTGCTGCAAGCAATGTCAAACAAATGAAATCAAAAAACATCAAGCCCGGCGATAAAGAATGGTTCGAACTATGGTTTGGCCTTCCAAAAATGACAGGTGAGAATATGCCACGGGGCTTCCGAGGGCGTAAAAAATGAGTTTAAGAACGTGGTGGCAAAGAGTTACTAGAGAAGAGTATGAACTAATTTTAACAGTAACTAAAGATGTTACAGTACATACTGATGGAACAAGAACTGAGTCTACTAAACAAGTTAAATACAAAGCAAAGAAGCTTGTAAAGCTAACTCCTAAACACATTATATTTAAAGATTTAGATAACAATAGGAACGAACTTAAATTTTTAAAACCTATTGAGTATCATATAAAGAAGATTTGGTAACATGAAAATACGTGAAATAACAGAAGGCGTTGGACGCATCACCAAACAGAATCAAACAGTTGATGTTGGTCCTAATCAAGTATCTATTGAAGCAAAAAAGATGGGGTTTACTGTTGACAAAGACGGACGACCTCCTACACTAAGTACCAAAGGCTAGTTAACCAAGTAATGAAGATATCTGAGATAACAGAAAACTTTGCTGACGGTAAAGTAAAAGGTAAAAGTAAACCAGGTCGTGTTAAAAAGTCCGGTGCTAGTTGTAACGGTAGTGTAACTGCACTACGTAAGAAAGCTAAGAACGCAAGCGGCGAAAAGGCTAAAATGTATCACTGGTGTGCTAATATGAAGGGCGGCAAGAAGTAGTAATATGGATAGAGATAATAAGTCGCCAGTCATGACTACTATTAAATCTAGACACCAAACACCTCATGTAGATACAACTCCCCTTCCAGAAAACGACGTAGAATTTATAACTAGAGCAATTAGGAATACTCCTAGCAAACAAAATCTCCTTCCTTATAGAGTAGTAGTATTACCTGCACAACAAGAATTTAAAAAATATCTTGTAGAACATATTACTTGGTGTTCTAATCAAGATTACGAACGATTAGGCAAAGTAAGATCTTGGAAAGAGATAGTGGCAAACAATCAATACAATCACCCGTTAGTGATTATGTTCTTAACTAACAAAAAATTAGATAGTCAGGGCCAAGCTAACATTGAAATAGGACTAGCGGCGTCTAATGCAATGTATGCAGCAGCTGAATTAGGTTACAGTACTTCTTTTGCAAGATGCTTAGGTGGTGATAGTAAATTTGTAACATCAGTATTAAACTATCCAAAATTAAGTGTACAGTTGAGTGTGTGCATAGGAAAAGAAATTGACAATCCTCCAAGCTTAGATAACTACAATAGTATTTTGTTTAATGAAACTGGTGATCCTTGGGCTACTGATCGGAAGAATGTAAACTCATTAGATAGATTAACACATGAGCGGCGCAATAGAGGCGATCATGTGGAAATATTAGATAAAGAAATACCTATTTCAAAAAAGTGGAAGCTTACACGCCATCCTTAATAACTACTAGTATGAAACTAATAAGCACAGGACTGCTAGTAGTAGTCTTTTTTTGGATCTGGCCTGTAAGATTATTTACTAAAAAGAATAACTGTTATTTTTGGACATTAGAAACACTTATTGTTCAAGGCGGTAGTATGGAATGGTACCCATCACGTAGGTGGGTAGGATATCATGTAGTATGGATAGATCAAAATAACGTAGCTTGGGAATATACTAGAAAAATGCAACGTCATGATCCATGGTATACTATGATATTCTACAATGGACATATACGTAAGTTCCGTGGCAAAAGAAAATAATAAGGATAAATATTATTATGAAAATGAATGAAATATTAGACGAAGAAGTAGCTGCCGGTGGAACAAGTGCTGGTAATATTGCGGCTGTTGCAAGTGTTCCAGGTGCTAAACGTAAAGTAGGCAAAGGTGGCAAATACGGCGCCCCTAAAGCTCCACAAGCTACAAACGCAGATGGTACAGCTAAAAACGCATTAGATATGAAGGCCAACGTTATGGGTGGCAAGGCTATCAAACGATAAATACAAGTAATAGGAATTACGGGGATTCAAATGAGAAAACAAGAGATAGAAGAAGGGTTAGGCGAATTGGCAGATGTTGCCGAACGTGATCACGAAGTACAAATGGCCCGTGCTGAACTATACAAACTAGCAAAGTATGCTATCAAACTACACGACAAGCTAAAGAGTGTTAGCGAACGTGAAGGTTTGGAAGGTTGGGTACAATCTAAAATTACTAAATCAGCAGATATGATTGGTAGTGTATATCATCACTTAGATTATCAAGAAGTAGATGACCAGCCTATGATGGACTTAGAGCTTCCTGCTAAAGAAATGGCAGAAAGCGGCTTACAAGCTCATATTGGTGATAAAAAATATGGCAAAGCTGGCATGGACAAGCTAAGAAAAGCTGGACGTGATGGCGGTGGTGAAGAAGCCAAAGGTAAGATTAAAGATAAGATACTAGGTAAGAAAACTAACGAAGCATCATCATGCGATTGTAACTGTGGTAAAGCAATTTGCGAAAGCTGTGGTAAGCCTCATCATAAAAAGAAAGATAAATCTTACAAAGAATCACTTCAAGCTAAATTAGAAGGCAAATTTAAATCAGCTGCACAACGTAAAGCAGTACACGCCGCTAAAGCTTCAGGCAAAAAATAAAATGGATTACGCAGCACTACAGCAAAAACTATTTGATATAGAACCAACTGATCGAGCAGAAGACTTACGTCAACTAGCTGGGTCTGCTGGTAGTAATACGCAGGAAAGTGTGCAACCCCAGCAAAACATCGTGCAGGAAAGTGCAAACGTACAAGAAGGCACTATGCCTGTTGAAGGTGATTACAGTTTAAATGACTTTGCTAAACTAGCAGGTGTTAAACTTAATGAAGGTCCTGTAGATGCTTGGAAGGCTGGCTTCAATAACTATAACAAAACAGACGGCATTAAAAAGGCTATGAAGGCAATGGGCGATGGTCCAGCGGATAAGTCTAAAGACAAAGACAAAAAACAATCTGCTTCTAGTAATGTAAGTTCAAGCTTGTGGAAATCTTTCTTAAAAGAGCACACAGCAGGTCTACAAAAAATTGCATCTAATCCTCGCAAGAAGGCAGAGTTTGACAAGTTTATGGCAAAGATGGGCGAAAGTGTACAAGAAGCTCCTAAACCAAAGAATAAAAACACACGTCATCGTAAAGATTTAGACGACCTTGAAAGAACAATTCGCCAATCAAAAGATGGCATGGACAAAGACACACAAGCACATATTAATAAAAAGCGTAAAGAACTTACTCTAAACAACTCAGTTAAAGTTGAATCCATCAAGTCCCGACTCTGGGACGCATTAAACTCAAAATAATACTTGACAACCTCCAAATAATGTAGTATAATAGTTATATTGCATCTACTACCTAATGGAGGAATTTATGAGCGATAGAACCTATGGCGCTGAAGAGAAGGCCAAACTAGAACGTCTTGTTAACGAAGGCGTTACAGTACTACAAGAGATTGAAGATTTAAGCGGCGGCTTAAAAGAAACTGTTAAAGCAGTAGCCGAAGAATTAGACATGAAACCTAGTCTAATTAACAAAGCAATTAAGATTGCACAAAAAGGTGATTGGTCACGAGTATATGACGAATTTGATGATTTAGAAACACTTGTTACTACGGTGGGCAAGGATAAATGATTATAGCAGTTCAAACTTTCTTTAAGAAAATCATATCGTACTTTGGCGAAACATATAAACTATCGCCTGTAATTTTCTATGCAGAGTTAATTGAACTTGTTTTACTAGTAGGTGCAAGTATTGTCCTAACTGTGACTGTACTTGATCCTGCTACACAGTGGTTTATTCCACTGTACTTAGTTGGAAGCCTATTTGGTCTTACAAGTGCAATACTTCGTAGGGCAGGATTTGTTATATTGCTTTGTGGATGGTTTTCTATAATGAATATGATAGCACTCACAAGACTAATAGTCGATGCCCTATAATGATATATACTATTATAGATTCGCTCACTAACGAGCAAGCATGGTTAGCGTTGGCCTTAAGCAACGAGGAGGCAATAAATTGAGTTACGTAGACGCAATGTTTGATCGCGATGCTGATATTATCAGAGCAGTTGAACGCAGAGATGGTAAAAGACATTTTACCGAATATCAAGCAAAATATACATTTTACTATAAAGACCAAAGAGGCAAATACAAGAGTATCTTTGGCGATCCGTTAAGTCGTATCGTGTGCAAAAGCACAAAAGACTTCCGCAAAGAAGTTGCTATTAACAGAGACAAAGCTCTCTTTGAAAGCGACATTAATCCTATTTTCCAATGTTTAAGCGAAAACTATCTTAACCAAGATGCACCTAAACTAAACATTGCGTTCTTTGATATTGAGACTGACTTTGATCCTGAGCGAGGCTTTGCTGATCCTAGTGATCCGTTTATGCCTATTACAAGTGTAAGTGTATATTTGCAGTGGCTCGACACAATGGTATGTTTAGCAGTTCCACCTAAGACACTTACTATGGAGCAAGCAAAAGCAGAGCTTGAAGGTATTGACAATGTAATGTTGTTTGAGAAAGAAGGCGAAATGCTTGATACCTTCTTAACACTTATTGAAGACAGTGACGTACTAAGTGGCTGGAACAGTGAAGGATATGATATCCCGTATATTGTTAACAGAACTAGTCGTGTACTAAGCAAGAATGACACACGTAGATTCTGCTTGTGGGGACAACTTCCTAAGAAGCGTATGTACGAAAAGTACGGCAAAGAAAGTGAAACGTTTGACCTAGTTGGTCGTGTACACTTGGATAGTTTGAACTTGTATCGTAAGTACACTTATGAGGAGCGTCACACATATCGACTGGATGCTATCGGCGAAGTTGAAGTGGGCGAGAACAAGGTTCCGTATGAAGGAACACTTGACGCACTTTACAACAATGACTTTCGTAAGTTTATTGAATATAACATTCAGGATACTGCACTACTTGACAAACTAGACAAGAAGCTTC
>ENA-OSJC01000324-OSJC01000324.1-marine-metagenome-genome-assembly--contig:-NODE-324-length-48384-cov-6.519242_pt1 | contig 48384 bp, 33 predicted proteins | sample MGYA00237885_ERZ534234 | MGnify/ENA primary metagenome ERZ534234 (study PRJEB26413, sample SAMN06343907) | marine metagenome | isolation source: coastal waters | place: Atlantic Ocean: West Antarctic... | reverse complement strand
TTGTACTCTGAGCTAGTTTCATAGCCCGACCCCATGTAGAAGTAAGCTACGTAGTTCTCAGCGGCCCATTCTAGCTCTAGATCCAACGTGATTCCGGATATGGGAATTGTGTTGGCATGTATCACTGACTCCAATCCTGCTAGGTCCGGGTAATTGTCATTGACACCTTGGTAGTTGTCCTCTTGATATCTGTATCGCTTCTGTTTGGTAAACCCTAGTATGTTGTCAGGTGTGCCTGTATAGAACAGCATAAACTGATCACGCCTGTGATAGTTTGCAAAAGGATCGTAGTCCTGCGTAAATTTTTTTCTAGCCATGTACTGCTTGTAGATGTGCGGTAAACCTAACAGCTTAACCATTTCACTAGCGTCAATAACTTTTACGCCTATCTCTTTGCCTTCCCACTCGTGCCGCTTGTAACGTGGTCGGTACTTCTGCATGTCAATACGTGTGCTACGGCTTTGATACCATACTTCTTTAAAATTGCCCACTGGATGATCCAGTGCTAACCAACCGGTATCGAGTACCTGTGCTTCTTCGTCCTCGTCAATAACAGCCATGGGTCGGCATATGACTATGTCTTGATGTTCCTGTTTGCCGTGAGTATGATCAAAGAGTAATTCCACAATGATATTTAATGTCATGTTAAGAGATGACTTACGTCATCTGAAACTTCGCTTACGCTCGTTTCCTTTTTAATTTACGCTAGAAAAAGTATTTTACGCAGTGCTAACAACGTACTCACCTGCTGTACTAGATGAGCAGTCACAATTCTGCTATTACTAGCAGAACTGACTTTAACCCGTGTACTGAGTTCGCAGTCACCATACATCGCTACTTTCGTCGGGCGGTTGTGCTGTACCCGTTTGCTCATTCTATACAACGCGAGCCTACTAAATCTTTGTATGATAATATCTAGTAAACTTGAGGATTAACTTTTTCTAAGAGCCTCATCATTTTTTGCTGTTTGCATCTAAGGATTCACCTGTCGCTTGTTAGCCGCATTTCCTTGCTCACTGGTTGCGATGCTATATTTGCCTATGGGGAAATTTGTTTGCCTGGTGGAAGGATGCTGTTGCCCTTCACTACTATATAACATAGATAAAAAAAGCAGTCAATCCTTTTGGCTTTAAATACCATTATGAATTGGACTTTTGAAGGAAACGAAATTACCATTTTGCCTGAGGACTGTGAGGGGTTTGTTTACGAGATAACAAATACAACCAATAGTAGGAAATACATAGGTAAAAAACTTGCAAGATTTAAAAGATCCAGAGCTCCTCTTAAAGGCAGAAAGAACAAACGTAGATATAAAGTGGACAGCGACTGGCAAGATTATTACGGCTCCAGTGATGAACTAACTATCGACATTCTTAAATTGGGCAAAGAAAATTTTAAAAGAGAAATACTATTCTACTGTAAATCGAGATCAGAACTATCCTATGTAGAAGCACGTGAGCAGTTCTCACGTAAGGTCTTAGAAACTAATGATTATTATAATGGTCATATCCGTGTGAGAGTACACGGCAAGGGAATTCTCAAGTCATAAAAAAACCCTCCACTAAAATAGCAGAGGGTTCTTAAATTGGATCCAATTAACAATTACGCCGCTACTTTAGCCGCGTTTTTTGTCTCTTGAATTTCTTTTCTTCTTAGTTTGATCAATTTAGAAAGATTAGCAAGTGCTTTTCTGGCTCTAGTTGCAGAAGCCTTTATGCCCTTCTCTGTGAACTTTCCGTTCTCTTCAGAGTATGCTTGGATCTCACTCATGATACTTTCGTGTGTTTGTGACATATGTTTTTTCTCCTTGTTATTGTCGTACGATATAATTAATTAACATATGCTACATTTAAGCACGAACGAAGTGGTTTTGTCAATTGAAAAAGCACCTTTAGAAATTAATCATGGAATACTTTACCAAAAGTATCCTAATTTCTTTGGTAATACCTTTAATTTTGATTTAGGCAAGAACGAAAACTTTGAAAAATTAGAAAATCAAACTCATTTGAATAGGGTAAAACTATCCAAACATGATGTTGATATGAAAAAACTTACTGTGTTTTTTATGAACTCTAGTATAACTCAAGCACTTGAAAAAAAATTTAATACTAAATTAACGTTTGACTCTGCTGATGTTTGGATTGATGGCAAAGGCTATAAACTAGTACCGCATGTCGATGATTCAAGAATTAAATTACATTTACAAATATACCTCAGCAACGATAATGAAGGAACATCATTGTACAATCCTCAAGGAGAACTACTGTATACATTTCCTTTTAAAGCAAATTATGGTTATGCATTGTATAATGGTGCATACAGTTATCATGGCGTAGAGGAAATAGAGAAAGACGGGAGAACCAGTCTGTACGTTAGGTATCAGTAAGCAAGATATCTATCAGCTGATAGATCATAGATCATGTTCTTTTCGAACTGCCAATCTAAATAAACATCACTAAATTTTTTAGCAATATTATTGTATTGTTGTTGTGTTTCCATATGACCAGGTTCAAATATCTGGACAGTGTGGTTTTCGATGTTGTGTCTGTATGCAATAAAATTTAAAGTTAGTTTCTCTAATCCGTATTCTATCGGACCGGACTTTGACCAATTTACAAATGTGCCTTGTTTGCTTGTGAACGCAAATATTCTTTTTGCTTTAGAAAACAGTAAAGGCAAGTTATCATTAACACTAGTGTTGCCTGTTGCTGTGTGTATTAGTACATCGTATGTTTGTAGGTTACGTATACAGTTTCTATCTGTAACATCTAGCATATCTTTACCGTAGTAATCACCGTCAATATACTGCTTTAAACTGTTTGCTAAAAATCCATTACCGCCTGTAATTAATACTTTCATTATATTACTATTTCGACATCGTTGGCATAGTTTGTAAAGCCGTTTTCTTTAACAACTTTTAGTACAGAATTTACTCTGCTTACTAGTTCGTCTTTGTGGGAAATTAAGAAAATGTTTTTATTCTGTGTTCTGCTCATGTCTTTAAGAACTGCCATAGAACTCTCAACACCCGATAGATCCATACCGGCGTCGATTAATTCATCGATGAACAGTAGGTTAATCTGTTGATATAAACTTTCCCAAACATCTCTAAATGCCCAACTTAAACTTAGGATTAATCTATTTCGTTCACCTCTACTTAAATTATCAAAGTCTAACTCTCTGCCTAGCTCTTCAATACGCACACTTAGGTCTGATTGGAAAGTTACTGAGTGCGGTAGTTTTACTTTGCCCAAGAAGTGTGCTAGTCTCTGATTCAAATACGTTAAGTTTTGTTCTATAATTCTTGTTCTTATAAACGAATCTTTTGCTGTTAATAACTTGTACAAAAACTCTTGATGTCTGTGTAAGTCTTCAAGTTCGTTAGCTTTTTCAAAACTAACTTCTTGTATTGCAGTCTTTTTAAGTTCTTCAACTTGTTCTGCATACGGGTCGTGTTTTGCTTCATTCTGTTCCAGCTGTCTTTTCAAATCCTTTAGAGAACCTTTGTGATCGTGTGCTTCGTCTATTGTGTCGTAATACGTGTCTGGAGTATTACCTAGATCACCTATTGTGTCTATGTCATGTTGTATTTTTACAAGATCGCTTTCTAGTTTGGTGCTGTATTCTTTTGATTCAGTCAGTGTTGCTTTAAGTTTACCTACTAGATGTTCATGTTTGTCATCATGCAAGCCTTGTTCACATGTGGGACATTTGGCCGCTTCGGCAAATTCTAGATCTGTTACTGTTTTCTCAACTGTGCTTTTTGCTTTAGTAAATGAGTCCTCATGATACGCTTTTTCTTTTTGTAAACTTCTTAGTGCAGTTTGCAGTTCGCTATGTTTTTGCAGACGTTTATGTGCATCAAGCTCTACTTTAATGTCGACCTTCTCAAGCTCTGCTATTGCTTCACCAAAATTTTTAGCATCTTCTTCTTTCTGTCTTTGCCATGCGTTGGATCTTATTTTTAAACTTTCGATTGATTCTTTAATTTTTTCATTGGATGCAACTCTCGTGTCCAGCATTAACTTTTCTTCAGTTAGTATTTGTTTAGTTGCTTTTTGTTTTTCTTTTAAAAGATCTGCTTTTGCTGACAGTAACGTAATACCAAGCAACTGTTCTATAATTTCTCTTTGCTCTGCTTGTTTGGTTGATAAAAACGGTTGTGTGTAGGTGTTCAATGCAATTATGTTTTTAAACATAGCATGAGTCATGCCCATTAACCTGTTTATCTCTAATTGTGTTTCTTTATTCTCACCTTGTGCTTCGTTAGATTCTAAATTCTGTTCAATATTGTTTGCATAGAATTTAAATATCTGAGGTTTTCTTCCTCTTTCAATAGTGTACTCAATATTGTTCTTTATAAACTTGACACTTGTGATCATGCCCTTTTCGTTAGTTTTGTTAACAAGATTATCTCTTCTAATATTTGTTAGGGCTTCTCCAAAGAACACATATGATAGTGCATTAATGATTGTGGTCTTACCTGTACCGTTTCTAGCACCTGCATCATCACCACCTAGGTCCATGTTCTCACCAATAACCAATACTAGGCTTTTGTCGGCGAAGTTAATAGCCTGAACTTGATTGCCCACACTCATGAAGTTTTTTACTGTAAGTTCTTTAATCGTCAGCATTTACTTTATCCATTAGTTTACGCCATCTCCAATAACCAGATAACCACACACTCTGCGGAGTGTCTTTGTCTGATATATTTGATTCCCAATTCTTTTTGGGTTTTTGAGTTAATAATTTCCAAAATTTCTTTTTACTAATTTGTGACATCTAGATCGTTGTAAATTGCTGTTAAAATGTTTTTGTCGTAGGTCTCAGAATCAACACCTTGTAACTGTTTGATAACAATTTGGTCTACACTGTCAAACTTTTGTACTTCAACAAGTGGTTGTTGTGCTTGATCGATTTGTTCTGGTATTAGTTGTAATTCTCTTAATTTATATTTGTCTATAAAAGTTTCTCTAATAAAATTAGCCTCTTCATATGATATTTTTACATCAAGTGTAACTCTTACATACATTTTAGGTTTTAAGTATTTCTCTGGATCTTCTAATAATTCACTTATTTTAATAGTGATGTATCTAGGCATATTAGGCCAATTAATGTATTTAGGTTTTCCGCCCATCTCTATGATCATCATGCCTCGATCATCGTCCCATGCATCTGCGTAATTGTGAGGAAATGCATTACCCATGTAGGTTACATTTTTCATCTGCTGTCTTTTATGGAAGTGTCCTGAGAATACTTGTCCGCAACCTGCAAAGTGATCGGTTTGTATTCCGCCTACATCTGGCATTTCTACCATGGCATTCATTTTAAAGTATGGCAGTTCGAAGTGGCCGAACACATACGGTTGTTTCATTTTTTGAATCTTTTTATATTCATCTCCTACAATCCATGGTATAATTGCAACGTCATCTTCAACAATCCATTCGTTAACAAGATGTATGTTTGGTATGTTTCTTATAAATTCCATAGAATTAATTTCTCTTTTTTCTCTGTAGAATAAATCATGGTTACCCATAATAACATAAACCTTTTCGAACGCCGCACCTAGTTTTTCCATGTTGGACACTGTGTAGTTCATTGTGGAAACATTGGTAGCTGATCTGTGATGGTGCCAGTCGCCTAGGAATATGCAGGTCTCACATCCTTCTGCTTTGGCTTGCTCGATGAACCACTTAACAAATGCTTCGCAGTCATCGTTGTGTATTCTAGAATTACCCTTCATGCCGAAGTGTATATCTGTAAAACAAGCAACTTTTTTAAAGAATGCCATTTATATTACCACCTCTTTTTTACAATTGGTTGGTGATTGGTTAAATCGACTTTTTTAGAATTAACAGTTTTAAAGTCTTTTGTTTCAATTTTACCTTTTTTCTTTAACACTTTGTTTAGTTTTGCAATACCAGTTTTATTAACCTGCATAACATCGCCATGCACAGTTAACATTCTTTTTATGTGTGCAGGTGATTTTGCATCATTCTCATTTTGTCTAGTAAACGAAGGCATCATGTTATTAACTTCCAACAAGTCGTCTCTGATTGCTTGATTTTTCTTTTCTATGTTTAGTATTCTCGTAAAACTATTTGTAATTGCCGCAGTATAATATGCAAAAGGATTATCTGATTTTGACTCATCGAATTGCAAACCAATCTGTGATAGTTGCATCAGTGCCTGTGACTGCATTTCATCATTGTATGTGTAACCTCTCCAATTGGATCTTGTTCCATAACGTTCACACAATTTCATATACATCATTGCTAGACTATTAGTCATCTTGCCATGAGTACAACTAAAGTTTCCGTTGTCCATTCCGCCTACCCAATGTGATTTTCCTACACATTGTGGTGCACTTTCAACATCAAACCTATAATGTTGAAACGGTGGAAAATTTACTTTTGTGTGATGATCCGCTACTGTCTTTTTATTCTTTTTTCTTAAGTCATCTAGTGGCACATGATCAAACATCATTACCCTAAACACAAGATCTGTTTTTTCGATCTTCCTAGGTGATACTGTGTAGTCTGAAAGTTTAATTTTTTTAAGTCCTGCTTCTTTAGCCTGTTCCCATGCTATTTGTGTTAATCTCTTTGCTTTGGCTTTTCTAGCCTGTGCCACAGCACTTGCATTTAGTTTTTTCAAACTAGGCACTATTAAATCATACTGCGAATCTTCATCACCGACATATGAGCAGTAGGAATTTTTGCTGGCATGTATTTGTGCCAATAAATCTCTGTTATTTAGGTACTTTACTCTCTTCATAATTCTCCAATGTTATTAGTGTAAAAGTGACCACAAACAGGTCTGTTGTTTCGTGTCGTATGGGTTATTAAATGCGCCTATTCTTATGCCTATAAATATACTTTACAGTATACGCAATTATGAAAAGGAAAGCAACCATTTAAGTATGTCATTTAATATACCAAAAAGACCGTCTTTAGGAAACGTTATTAAAAAAGTAGGATCGGGGTTTTTTAGCAAAACCTGGGCACGATTAACGGGTGCCGGATTGGGTGACAACAGTCGTATACAGTCGGCTAAAGCAAAGTGGTCTGGAAGAACTGCTACAAGAGATTGGAGAGTAAGATTAACATTACCATCGAAATCTCCTTTTAAGTATTTGTTGTTAGACAACAATAAGCTATTGGAACCCTTGCAACAATCAAATGGTGTGTTTTGGCCAATAACGCCTGCAGTAATTGTGCAGAACTCGGCAAACTACAATGCACTAGCACAGACACACAGCAACTATCCTTTTCAAGCATATCAAAATTCACAAGTAGACACTATTAGTATTGTGGGAGAATTTCCAGTACAAAATTCCGATGATGCCAAACACTGGATAGCCACAGTAAAATTTTTAAGAACAATGAGCAAAATGTCTTTTGGAAAATCCGATGATCAATTAAAAGGTTCACCACCACCTATTATGCATTTGTCAGGATATGGAGATCATGTTTATGATAAAGTTCCGGTGGTAATAAATCAGTTTAGTGTTGAACTAAGACCCGGCATTGATTATATTTCTACAAAACAAGCAGAAGCTGGAAGTTTAGGTGGAGTTGGGGTCAACGGCGAAGACATGAATAGATTTAACCAAGATGCAGACATGGCGGCCGATGCCTCATGGGCACCGACAATATCAACTATTTCTTGTATGGTAACTCCAGTATACAGCAGAGATACAGTTAAAAACTTTTCACTGAAAAAGTTTGCTGATGGATCACTAGATAAAGAAAGAGGGATAGGATTAGTATAATGGCTGATTATTCAAACACATCACCCTATCACGCTACACCGCAAAATTCAATTAATTTAGAACCATTGGTTCCTAGAACGATAACAGCAGAAGCAGATGATCAAACATACACAATAGAAAGAACATATGCTTACAGACCAGATCTATTGGCTTATGACCTTTATGGCACACCGAGACTTTGGTGGGTGTTTGCACAGAGAAATCCAGATGAAATAGAAGATCCGATATATGATTTTAAACCTGGAGTAACAATACAATTACCCAAGGCAAACAACATCTCTAACGATTTAGGAATATAAAATGTCTGAATACGATGAGTACACAGGCAGACCAAAAAACTTCAGGGATTCTTCTTTTGTTTCTAAAGTTCCTGTGGAGAAATTGAAACGAGCATCCAAATCAGTTAGCAATACAATTAAGAACAATATAACGAAGAAAATCTCTGACACAAAAAACGACTGGTTCAAGAAGTTTACAGGTGGTGATCTCTCATCGTTTGGTGTTGTAAAAGATAAAGAGACAACAACAGACAATGAAGTCGGCCTAATGGAAAACGTACTACACAAGTTTGCAACCTTCAACACAATTTTTACAATAAGTGGACTGTCCGAAGATGAATTAAAAAGTCATGCATACATGAATAATCCTGTGCATGATATTATTGCGAGATCCGGAGGTATAGGAGATCCAAAAGTTAGTAATGGCAAATACCAAGAACAACAAAACGAATTAAAAGCAGAAGCTAAAGAAACCGGACGAGGAACATTCCTTCATGGTAAAACGGCTAATAAAAAATATGATCCAAAAGAATCTGCTTTCATCCTAAGCAGAGGATTAGATCTGTTTATTGAAAACTTTACTATGTTAAGCACTGTTGGTCCAAATCCAGACAGAGGACTAGCAAACATAACAAAAATGAATTTTGATTTAATAGAACCGTTTGGTACATCACTGGTAGAGAAAGTCAAAGCGGCAACATTTATAAATGGATACAGAGATTTTATGGATGCTCCGTTACTATTAACAATAGAATTCAAAGGCACAGACGAACACGGAAAACCAATCACTAGTGAAGATAAAAACTATGTAAGGAAAATTCCAATGCTAATAGTTAGGGTTGAATTTGACCTAGATCAATCAGGAACAAAATATCAGATAATTGCAGTACCATTCGGTGATTTAGCTCATGACGATAGATTTAAATTTCCACGTACCCAAATAACAACCAGTGTAGACAGTGTGGGTGAATGGATAAAAGAGGTTACAGAACAACTAGATCAGGACCAAGACAAAGAAATAAAAGAAGGGTTACGACAGTACAAAGACCAATATGAGTTTTATGTGTCGTCGGAAGTGGCTGAAAAAGCCAAGTACGCTAAAACCTTACAAACAACAATAGCGGAATCTAATGCAAATTTTCTTGCAAAGTTTTATAACAACTATATTGCTGGAGAAAAAACACAGATTGATTTTACTCCCAAAATCAAACTAGCAGAAGCACAGGTAGACGGACAGACAAGTCTAGTAAAATATTTTGAAGATGCTATTAGAACAGGTGAGGGATATTCTGCTATTGCAGATAGATTTTGGCAGTACTGGCATATGCAAATGACACAATCTGCTGGAGGTTCTCCTAGTCAACAGTCGAAGACTAGCGATGGTGCAGACGATTATGACGGATTAATGAAGTTTTACAGCAGTAGTGACTTTCGAAACAAAGCGAAAGACAATCAATGGATACCTTGGTTTGAAATTAAAGTTGACGTTGACACACCTAATCCAAACACAATTGATAGGATAAGAAAAGTAAGTCCAAAAAGAATAATTTTTAAAGCAATACCAAAAAAATTGCACTGTTTAAAATTCTTTCCGCCAGGAGTTAGTTTAGGATTTATGGATTGGTCCAAATGGGTTAGAAAACAGTACAACTACATATACACAGGTGACAACGTGGACGTACAAAATTTGCGAATCAATTACAAGACTGCATACTATCTTAGAAACGTCAGACCGTTTAAAGACGAATATAAATCCAAAGGAAAATATGAGGACTTCCAAGAAAATCTCATAAAAGTTTTTGGGAATGAAGATTCTGATATTAGAATTGAGCCAAGTATCCAAATGGGTAAAAACACAATGAATGCAGGTTCGAACAAATCACAACAGTTCTACGATTACATAACAAATCCGCAAGTGGATATGATGAAACTAGAATTAGAAATACTAGGAGACCCGGCATTTATTTGTCAGGATCAATTTATAGGTATACACCAAGACAGAGCTAAAAAACCAGACGGGATTGGTCCTGGAGTAATAAGCAAAAAATTCGGCAGTTTTAACTCAGAAAATTTTCAACCACTAATCCAATTAAATTTTGTAAGACCGCCCGACGACATAGATGATCAGGTAGGAATATATGTACGCCATGCCGGAGCAGGCGGTAAAGCAGAAAACACATTTTCTGGAATATATCAAGTGGTTAAGGTTGATTCGAAATTTAATCAAGGACAATTTCTACAGACGTTGCATTGTGTTAGAATGAATCAGCAACAGGCAGGTAAGGCCGGAGCAGTGATAGAACAGCACATTTCTAAAAATTATGAAGAAAAAGGAAAGCCGGTAGTAACTTTAGGTGGCAGTACTAATGCCAACAAATGGTCTAGATTAAATGACACAACTAGCGACGCTGACATGGGTGCCGCATGGGGTAGAATAAAAGGAAAAGCAACTAGCTGGGCCAAAAAGACAATTAAAAATGCTAAAGATAAAGCCAATGACAACGACTACATGCCGTAGGCAAGGATAAATTAAAGTATGAGTTATAAAATAGGCGGTGGATTTTCAGACACACAGGACAATTCAAAAAACTTCAATCAAAAAGGTAGTTCGAATGATCCCGGTCCGTACATAGCAGTTGTTAAGAACACAATTGATCCTCTCAAAATGGGAAGGTTAGGTGTGGTAATTCCTGAACTGTCTAAAACAGACGGGCATGATATTAATCCATCACAGATTATTTGGTGTCAGTACTTGTCACCGTTTTATGGTGCAAAGCCTTTCAAAGCAAATACTAAGGATCCATCAGAAGGACCTCAACAACGATCATATGGTATGTGGGCTATTCCACCTGATGTAGATACCAACGTACTAGTAATATTTGCCAAAGGTGAAAAAGGACAAAATAATGCGTTCTGGATGGGCTGTATACAAGAACCATTAACAAACCAAATGATACCTGGAAACGGTTCATCGGAAAACACAATAAACAACTCAAGCAAAATTAGTAATAGAGAAAGACAGATAGGGGCAAACGCAGGATTAAAAGTAAAAAATTATGGCACAGATTTTTTACCGATACAGGAAAAAAACAAAAAAAGATATGGTGACGGAGAAACAAACCTCACTATGGATAAATGGGAGTTTCCAGTTAACACAGTTTTAGCAGACCAACTACTTGCAGAAGGATTAATTAAAGACGACACTAGAGGCACAACGTCATCGAGTGCAAGAAGAGAAACACCTAGCAGAGTGTTTGGATGGAATACACCAGGAGGAATAAGCAAAGACTCAAGAGAATTAAACATTGGTGTGAACAACATGCCTATCCAGGTGGACAGAGATCTCGGTCATTGTTTTGTTATGGACGATGGAGATGTATCCGGAAGCAATAAACTTGCGAGGATTAGAACAGCATCGGGACACCAGTTATTAATGCATGACACAGAGGGTGTTGTGTATCTTGCAAACGGTTCTGGAAAAGCATTTATAGAAATGTCCAAAGACGGAACAATCAGCATATATTCTGCATCGGGTATCAACATAAGATCCGGCGGAGATTTTAATGTACACTCGGACACAAATGTTAACTTTCATGCAAGAGGTAGTTTAAACTTTACATCAGAACAAAATGTTAATCTTAACGCAGGATTTAATGTCAACACAATGGCAAAAAATTCAATACAAAATTCATCTCAAGGAGCAGTGAGGACATATGCTGGATCTGTTCTTTCATCATACTCAGGCGGTGGGACAATGGTTGGTGCAGGCGGGGAAGTACACATGGCAGGATCGAATGTACACATGAATTCAATCCCTGCATTTAAATCATGGGGACCTAGTTGGCTAGTGCCAGAACATGGCTCAGTGGGAATAATCACAACAGACGGTAAAGATATTGACATAGAAAAACCAATCAAAGAAGGCGGCAAGCCAAATACTATGGATGTTACAACCACAGTATCGGATTTTGTAACACACGAACCATACACTAGAACCAGCAGTGAAGCACGTAAGAAAAGCTTCATTAATGATGCAATGGCTCTGATAGCAAAAGAAAATCCAAAAATGATGCCGGTTGAGTTGAGACAAATTAAAGACAAATTAATGTCAAACAAAACTATTTCCGGAGTATCCTCTCAGGTTAAAAAAATGGTAGCATTAAACGATAACATAAATTTAAATATTAGCCAAATCAAAGGCCTTGTAACTAAGGCAAAAAATGTAGAAAGTTTAATAAAAAATGAAGCATTGGCATTTGTAAAAGGAAAAATAACAGCATTCAAAGGCCAATTAACGTCAATAGCAAAAGGTTACGCAAATACGGCTGTAAGTGCTGTGAGAAGTTTCTTCAGATTTTAAGGATTAAATATAGTATATGGCATACGATTCAAATTCATCAAATAACACAGGCGCTGGGAAAGTCACTTTCAAAGGTTTTTCGTCAAGAGCAGAATATCAAAATTTTAAACTATACGATTTTGAAGTTGCCAAGCAGGATCTAATTAATAGATTATCAGTGCGTAAAGGTGAACGTGTTGAAAATCCAGAGTTTGGTACAATCATATATGATGCTATATTTGAACCCTTCACAGAAGCTCTAAAAGACGCAATACTCGAAGATGTAACAGAAAATTTAAATGCTGACCCTAGGCTATCCACAAGCGATATAACAGTCACTGAAGCAGACTCAGGCATAGCTATACAGGCGTCAATAACGTATGTTCCACTAAACATCACAGAGAAACTACAATTTAACTTTGATGAGAACTCACTGTTACGCCTATCTTAAAGTACGCACTTAATATATCCTATAAATACCGTTGTTAACATTAATAAAAAACAATGGCCACTACAGATAGACAAAATAGATTATTAGTTGCAGAAGATTGGAGAAAGATTTACCAATCCTTCCAACAAGCAGACTTTAAATCCTACGATTTTGAAACCCTTCGTAGAACAATGGTCAATTACCTTAAAGAAAATTATCCAGATGACTTCAATGACTTTGTTGAAAGTTCTGAGTATGTGGCACTCTTAGATCTAATAGCCTATATTGCTCAAGCATTATCTTTCAGAGTTGATTTAAATGCTAGAGAAAACTTTTTAGAAACAGCAGAAAGAAGAAACTCCATTTTAAGATTAGCAAGGCTAATCAATTACAATGCTAAAAGAAATCAGCCAGCAACAGGCCTACTAAAAATTAATGCAATTTCAACAACACAAGATGTAACAGATTCGTCAGGCAGTAACCTTGCTAACAGCACAATTATTTGGAATGACTCTGCAAACTCGAATTACAGAGAACAATTTACTGCAATATTAAATGCCGCAAACCAAACAGGACAATTATTTGGTCAGCCTAGAGAGTCGGCAAAGATAGGTGGCATTAGCACAGAAGTTTACACGTTAAGTTCGAACCAATCAGACTTACCAATGTTTAATTTTTCTTCAAACGTTGGCGGAATAAGCAGAGCTTTTGAAATAGTACCATCGACACTTGAAGATTCAGAATCGATTTATGAATCAAATCCTATAGAAGGCACAGGATTAACATACACCTACAGAAATGATGGTGCTGGAGACAGTTCAAACAACACAGGATTTTTCTTCCTTTTCAAACAAGGAAATATACAGCAATCAACTTTTACAGTTAACTCGGCGATTACAAATTACATAGAGACACTAGATACCCCAAACATTAACAACAGTGATGTTTGGTTATATCAATTAGATCAATTTGGACAAATAACAAAAAAATGGACACAGGTTCCAGCACTGTCTGGAAATAATGCAATTTACAATTCGTTATCTAAATCAGAAAGAGACATTTATAATGTTGTTACAAAAGCGAACGACACAGTTGATTTAGTGTTTGGCGATGGAAACTTTTCTAATCTCCCATTAGGTTCTTTTAAAGCATATTACAGAATAAGTGATAATGACAAGTACGCTATTCAACCTGCTGACATGCAGAATATACAAGTTTCGGTACCTTACGTAGATGCTAACAGTGGACAACAAACATTGTCAATAACAATGAGCCTACAAGCTAGTGTTTACAATGCGGCGGCAACAGAATCAAATGCTTCAATAAAACAAAAAGCAGGACAAGTGTATTATGCACAGAACAGAATGATTACTGCTGAAGATTATCAAGTAGTACCTCTTTCAGCATCACAAGAAATTGTTAAAGTTAAATCAGTAAACAGATCTGCTTCAGGTATTTCGAGAGCAAAAGAAATATTAGATCCAACAGGGGCTTACTCAAACGTGAGTGTGTTTGCTGAGGATGGAATATTGTACAGAGAAGAATCGACACAAAGATTTACATTTACATTTAATACCAAAAGCGATATACAATCTACACTAGATACTAAAGTAGAAGCAAAATTAAAAACTCCGTACGCAAGACAATTTTACTATTTGAAATACGGCACAAAAGATTTAAGCACACTAACAGCAACTTGGAATTCGACTACTACGTCAACAAACACCAATACAGGTTATATTAAAGCCGCTGGTCCATTAGTAGTAGGCGATTTTGCAACTTCAAATTTAAAATACGTTAAACCAGGGGCATTGGTTAAGTTTACATCTCCTGACACTAGAAAGTTTTTAAACAGTACATTAGTAACATCAACAACTGATAACGCAGAAGATAGAGTATGGGCAAAAATTGGTGCAGTATCGGGCGATGGTGCAAACGGCGGAGTAGGAAATTTAGAGTCGGGAGCAGGTCCAGTAACATTGAATAATATATTGCCAGCTGGTTCTGTGGTTAGTGCTGTGATTCCAAACTTTACAACATCATTTGCAACAGCATTAGAAACAGATGTTGTTGATAGAATTGAAGCATACGAAGAATTTGGATTGAGATATGATTGGGACACAGAAACTTGGAAAGTTATTACATCAACAAATTTAAGTGCAAGTGATGTGTTTAGCTCAACAAACGAAGGATCAACAGCAGGCACAAATGCAGATGCTAGTTGGTGGTTCAAATTTACAAACGACGGTAACACATATACAGTTACATACAGAAAATTAGAATATATTTTTGAATCAGAATCGCAGAACAAATTTCATTTTGATACACAGGAAAAAATTTATGATTACAAATTAGGAACTAGTGTTAAAGACACAGTAAAACTGTTGAAAACAAACTCACTTGTTTCTACAAGTAATTCCGTTGGTTATCCAATTACATGGCAAGTAGTAGACACAGTTACAGAAGCAGACGGTTTCCAAGATAATAGAAAGGTTAAGGTTGGCTTTTATGATAATGATGATGATGGTATAGTAGACAATCCGGAAATATTTGATATCATTGTTGAACCTGATCTAAGCATTAGTACAAAATTTGTATTCCAAGAAAAATATATATCATACAATAATATATCTAGATTTAGACCTTATGCATCAACAAATTTTGTTGTAACAGCAAAAGAAACTGATATTACTTTAGATTCATCAACTTATACTAACGGACAGTTATTTTACTTTTATGATTCATCTGAAGATATTATTAAAAAATATAATTCGACAACAAACACATTAGCAACAACAACAGATTACATAGCAAGAAGAGGGAGAAGTTCAATAAGTTTCCAGTACAAACACAATGCAGGACAAGAAACTAGAATTGACCCGAGTGTGTCTAACATTGTAGATGTGTACATGCTAGAAAGAACATATGATAATCTTTATAGAATATGGTTACAAGATGGCGGAACTTTTCCGGCACCATCAACATCTAATCAAATGAGAATAAATTATTCCGGCATACTTAACCCTATGAAATCGTTAGCAGATCAAATAATATATCATCCAGTAAAATATAAAATATTATTTGGTACAAATGCAGATGAACAATTACAAGCAACATTTAAGGTTGTAAAAAATCCAAAAACAAACGTAACAGATGCAGTTATTAAAACACGAGTAATTGCCGCAATCAACCAATTCTTTGCACTAGATAATTGGGATTTTGGAGATACTTTTTATTTTACAGAACTAGCCGCTTTTGTACACAATGCACTGGCACCAGACTTGCTTACAGCAGTTATTGTGCCAAATCAGTCAGGACAAGGGTTTGGGTCTTTGTTCCAGATAGATTCAGCGGCAGATGAAATTTTTATTAGTGGGGCCACCGTTAATGATGTTACAATTATTACAGCACTAGGAGCCAATCAACTATCGGCTTCCGGTACAGTAGTAACAAACACATCGACATCTACTACAAACACCACATCAGGATCAACAGTGTCAGGCTCTACTACAACAGGATCGGGATCAACTTCCGGCAGTAGTGGGGCTGGATACTAATGGCAGATAATTCAATAAATTCACAAGCAAACCAAGAAGTTGTCAAACAAGGCAATAATGAGTACAGACGTACGGTTCAACACTTACCAGCTTTTTATAGAACAGATGCCAACCAAAGATTTTTATCAAGCACATTAGATCCACTAGTACAAAAAGGATCATTGGAAAGACTAGATGGTTTTGTAGGTAAACAAGACGCTACTACAAGAAAACCTACAGACAGATATCTTCCAGCAACATCTCGAGATAGAATGGCTTACCAATTAGAGCCTGCTGTAACTTACACAGACAGAGACACAACGTCACTAAACCCTGAAGACCAAGTTAAGTTTACAGGAACATATGATGATTATATAAATCAAATTAAATTTTTAGGTGGTAACACTGACAATCATGATAGACTTTCAAAAGAAGCAGTATACTCATGGAACCCGTCGATTGATTACGATAAGTTAATTAATTACCGAGAGTACTATTGGATGCCAATTGGCCCTGGTGCTATATCGCTTGATTCCGTTGGACCAAATGCAGTTGCAGAATATTCTGTAGAGAATAAAGCAAAAGGTGCCTACAATTTTGCACACAGAGAAAATGAGAACAATCCAATATTGACGCTTTACAGAGGCAACACATACAAATTTAATGTAAATGCAAAAGGTCATCCGTTGTGGATAATGACAGAACCTTATAAGAGTAAAATCAGTGAGGACGGATCAACTTCGACAGTTTATTCTACAGGCGTTACTAACAACGGAACAGATAATGGCACAGTGACATTTACTGTACCAGCAACAGGGCCTGCTACGTTGTACTATCAATGTGGGAACCATGATTCAATGTATGGGATATTACAAATTAAAGACATTACAACAACAGTAAAAATAAATCTAGCTGATGATATTGTTGGTGTAAAAAATTACAGTTTAAGAACTTTAGATTTATCAAATGGAATGAAGATAACATTTGATGATGGTGCAATATCTGAAGAATATAAAAACAAACAATATTATGTAGAAGGTGTTGGAGAATCGATCACACTTACTGATGTGGATGATTTAATTACTCCTGGACCATATTCTGAGGAAGCTACTGTTCCTTATGATGCAGTCGGTTACGATACAAGACCATATGCTAAAGCAGTTTACACAGCAAAAGATAAAGACTATATCACAATTAAAAGAGATTCACGTGATCAAAATGCTTGGTCAAGATATAACAGATGGTTTCACAGATCTGTAATTGAAGAAACAGCAAGAATCAGTGGATTTACTCCTGTTTTAAATGAAGACGATAGAGCAAAAAGACCTATTATAGAATTTGACTCAGGTCTAGAACTGTACAATCACGGAACAGTTGCTAAAAGATCTGTAACGTTGTATGACACAGTCACAACAGATGCTTTCTCAACAGTGGTTAAACAAACAGGTTATATTGTTGACGGATTAGCACTAGCAGACGGAATGAGAATTGTTTTTGCTAACGACACAGATCCGTTAGTAAGCGGAATAATTTATAATGTAAACTTTGTTAACGCAGGAGATTCAACACAGCTTATAGCACTAACAAAAGCAACAGACGGGTCACCGGCAGATAATGAATCAATTTTTATAGAATACGGAACAGCACATCAAGGAAAAACTCTTTACTATGATTCGACAACAAAACTTTGGGTAGACTCGCAACAAAAAACAAAACTCAATCAAGAACCGTTGTTCAACATATTCGACGAGTCACTAACATCGTTTAATGATGCTATAAAATATCCAAGTTCGTCATTTGTAGGAGCAAAGATTTTTTCTTTTGCAACTAGCGATACTGCTGTTACTGACACTGTACTTGGAATGAAGGTCAAATATAGTACTATTAATAATGTAGGTAACATAATGTTTGATTCGGATCATACATCAGATTCGTTCACTTACAAATTAGGCGAAAAAACAGTTTCTAAAAGATTAGCATCGGGACACTTACATTACACGTCATTGACTACTCTTCAAAATTATAGAGGACCTTGGGTCAAAAGAACTAACAACAGTAAACAGAGAGTTATCAGAACACACATAGCTGACTCGACAGAATCACAATTATTCGCAGTTGACTTTTACAAAAATTCTGCGGCACTAACAGATTTAGAATTATCAGTAAAAGTTAATGGAGTAAGAAAAACAATAACAACAGACTACACACTAGTTAACGGAACAACAAACAAATATATTAAATTTATTAAAAACTTAAAAGTAGGCGATCAGATAAGAATAGCAGGTTACAGCTCTGCTAATAAAATTGTAAACAAAGGCATATATGAAGTACCGGAAAATTTGTCTACAAACTGTGAGAATGAAGCATTAGGTACATTCACATATGGTCAAATATTAAATCATGTTTATGACATGTTTGATAAAAATCAAGATGTAACAGGACAAATACCAGGAACATCAAATTTAAGAGACAAGCCCGATGCTAGATTAAAAGGTGGAACAATAATACAACATGAAGGATCATTACTACCAGCAATTTTTGGATTAATAGACAGTGAGTCAAATCTTTCGTTAGCACTAGATTATGTGAATTTAGAATACGAAAAATGGTACAGTGCATTTTTAACTCATGCAGTGAAAACAGCATACGAAGGCGTTGCAAGAGATAGAGTTGATGAAATTATAAAAGCAATTACACCAGGAAGAACTACATCTTTCCCATTCTATTATGAGGATATGATAGGCTGGGGAGAAAATGTTTCGACTAGAACACACATAGTTGCAGGAGCAACACAAACAGAATATGCAATCGATTCACAACATGATATAACTGCATTAAGCAATAGAGCAGTGTACATTTATTTGAATGGTGAACTTTTATTAGTAGGCTCTGATTATACTTTTAGCACAGTAGACGACAGTATAACAGTAACAAGACCACTTGCAGAAGGTAATACTATTGTTATAAAAGATTACGCAGACACCAAAGGCAGTTACATGCCACCAAGTCCGACTAAACTTGGAATGTATCCGAAATTCAAACCAGAAGTAATATTAGATGACACTTATATAACAACAACTTCTATGATTAGAAAACATGATGGTTCTTTTATTAAAGCGTACGGTGATGAAAGAGATGATTTAATAATAGAATTAGAGAGAAGAATTTATAACAATATTAAAACAGTATATGACGGATCATTATCACACATATGCGATGTAACACCAAGTGTGTTTACAGCAACAGATTATAGTCTAGCTGAAGTAGATGGTGTTATGTCTAGAGACTTCCACACATGGGCAGGCCGTAACAATGTACAATACATTAATAACACTACGTTCTCAGAAGGATCGCCATTCACATACAACTACGCAAACAGTACTGACAGAGTTAAAAACGAAAAGTTACCGGGGTATTGGAGAGGCATATACAAATATTTTTACGACACTGATGCACCGCATGTAAGACCATGGGAGATGCTAGGACATTCAGAAAAACCAAGTACCTGGGACGCAACATACGGGACAGCACCTTACACATCCGGCAATGATGTATTATGGACAGCTATTGAAACACAAACAGGCAGATACAGCAAGCCGGGTATTAAAAATTATTTGCCAGTTGATGCATCAGGAAATTTATTAGATCCTATTACAGCTGGACTAGTAGATGCTTTAAATATTCCAGGAAGAAGATCCGGATGGAAGTTTGGAGACCAAGCACCGTCAGAAACATCTTGGAGAAGATCATCATCATATCCGTTTACTGTAATTAAAACGTTAGCACTAACACAGCCAGCTAGATTCTTTTCTAATATGTTTGACCCGTCTAGGCAAACAACAAATATTGGTGGAAACCAAATAGATAAGGACACTGAAATTAGAAAAACACTTAAAACTACAAAGTATCATTTACAAACATCGACAAATACTGCAACCGGAGTAACAACGACATATCTTACAGCAGGATACCAGCCGTTGGTTGTTGGTTATATAACATCGAAAAATCTTGATCCGAATCCTTTGTACTACAAAAAAATGTCGAATCTTAAAACACAATTAGCATATAAGCTAGGCGGGTTTACAGACAAAGACAATTTAAAAATATTAACAGATTCGACGTCACCAGGTTCTACATCGGGATCTAAATTTATTCCAGACGAAAACTACAAAATAATGTTTAGAACATCGAACGCTATTAAAAGTTTTAATTATTCAGGTGTTCTTATAGAAAAGAATACAGATGTTTCACATGACGGATCAACACTACTAGGAGGATTTAAAGTTTTAGGGTATTCGACAACTGATCCATATTTCAAATTTAAATATCCTGTCAAAACAGCAGTAGGAAATAAACTATCAGTAGCAGGATCAGTGGAAGTAATAGGATATAATATCTTTAAAGAAGCAGTACAAACTATACCATATGGTTATGTGTTTAACACAGTTCAAGAAGTTGCAGACTTCTTACTAGGATACGGAAACTACTTAGAAGCACAAGGTTTTAGATTTAACAAATATTCAAATGAGATTAAAGAAACATTAAACTGGTCAAATGCAGTAAGAGAATTTTTATTTTGGACGACACAAGAGTGGGCACCTGGCTCAGCAGTAACAGTTTCACCTGCGGCACACGGGTTTGAGTTAGACACAGACAATTCGATAGTAGGCAAGTTACAAAATTTAGCTGGAGATTATTCATTGTTAGATGCAGGCGGAAGAAAAATACCTATAAGACAAGTTTCTACAAAAAGAATAGGTAAAACTTTTGATTTAGAAATAAAAGATGAAAATATTGGACTGTATCACATAGCACTAAACACTGTGCAAAAAGAACATATTATTTTGTTTGATAACAAAACAGTGTTCGCAGACATAATTCATGAACCTACAACAGGATTCAGACAGAACCGATTAAAAGTAGTAGGTTGGAAAACAGCAGGGTGGAATGGGGATTACTATGCACCTGGATTTATATTTGATTCTGCACAGGTAACGTATTGGACTGCTAATACAGATTATAGAATAGGCGACAGCATAGAATATCAAGGTAAATTTTATGTGGCAAGATTTAATCATGGAGCAACGTCATCATTTGATGTTTCACAATGGATATTAAAAGATGAAAAACCAGCACCACAATTAATTCCAAACTTTGATTATAAGATATCACAGTTTAATGATTTTTATAATTTAGAAACAACTAACTTTGATGAATCGCAACAGAAACTAGCACAAAAATTAATCGGGTATCAATCTCGAGATTATTTAGAAAACTTATTTGTTAACGATGTATCACAGTACAAATTTTATCAAGGGTATATCAGAGAAAAAGGAACACAAAATGCAATAGATAGATTGTTGAAAGCCAAATATGAAGATCAAGATATTGCACTTGATTTATACCCAGAGTGGATGTTAAGAACAGGACAGTTTGGAAATACAGATTCGATTGAAAACATACAGATTCGTTTACATGACGATGTAATAACAGCAAATCCAAATAGTTTTGAGTTATTTGACACATCAAACGAAAAAGTTGAGTACACAAGATCAGATGCAATAGTCAAAAGTGACATGTACTACAAACCAGTAGATTATAATGCCGCAACAACTTTTAGTAGATTAGATTATTCTAAAGAAGGCAGTAGCAGAGACCATGCACAGGTTTATAAAACAGCAGGATATCCACAACTAGGACAGGTACACCATACAGCATTTAATATATCTGATTTGTTGAAACTTGACATGACTAGAGTTACGCAAAATGAATTGATATGGGTAGCGAACAAATCAAACAGTGATTGGGACGTATTTAGATTAACAAATCAATCGTACAAAATACAGCAACTTAAAAGAATCAATGATGATTCACAATTACAAATAACATTTACAGATTCTCATGGATTATCCGCAGGAACGACAACTAGTCAATCGGATTATTTCGGCATAACAAATTCTAAAACTGAAAATTTAGATGGCGTGTATCAAGTATTATCTGTAGTAGATCACAAGAATATTGTTATAGATTTTTCTCTAAACACACCATTCTCAGAAACATTAGCAGATGGATCAACAGCTGATTCTTATGGAAACATTTACAAATTTATTTCAGTAAGATTATCATCTATGGATAATGTGAATGACCTATTAAGTTATGCTGATTATCAAGACAAACTAGAAAATATAGGCAGAACTGGTGACACAGTATTTACAGATGCTGACAGCTCAGGGTTATGGCGTGTGTACGAAAAACAAGATCCGTACGCAACAACGTTACAACTATCACCAGATACCACAACAGCAGGCCAACACTTTGGACAACAGATTGTTGCTAGGAATGACGGAAGAACATTAGTTGTGTCAGCGCCAGGTCTAGGACAAGGAAATATAAACTTCTTGTTTAGAAGAGAAGCAACAGCAGGATCAACGTTTGCAACGCAATCAGTAATTACAACATCTGCTGGAAATGACTTTACAGGCAAGTTAGGTGAATCATTATCAATGAGTACAGACGAAAACTTTATTGTAGCAGGCGGACCTTATACAAATTCACTTGGATCTGATGGAAGTACAAGATTTGCAGACGCAGGATTACTTAAAATATTTGTTTGGAATCCAAGTACATTTAAGTATGGAACATTGACTACAAAACTACCACCATTTGATCAAGCATCTCAAAATTTTGGATGGGCACATAAAATTTGTGAGCCTGGAGCAGATTCAGTAAGAAGCACACCAGTAAAATATCTATTTGCATCAGCACCAGGATTTGGTACAGATACAGGTAGAATTTATATGTATGAATGGGGTGTTGGAGCAGATGGTTCTACGTATAGCAGATGGTCACAAAATTTAGTAATAACATCTTCTGATCCAGGTCAGGGTAAAAGATTTGGTCATAGATTAGAAGCAAACGATAACGGTGACATACTTGCTGTTAGTTCTGTAGCACCAGGACAAGCAGGCAAAGTAGAAATATTTGTAAGAACATCACAGGCAAATGATGACAGCACAAATCATTCATTTACTCATGTACAAACATTAGAAGGAACAAGTGCTGATGGGTCAAGTTTAAACACAGCATTTGGTGAAGCATTAACAATGAGCAAAGACGGAACAACATTAATGATAGGTGCTCCAGGGGTTGATAAATCAGATCAAGCAGATGCCGGAGCAATATATTATTACAAATGGAACGCAGACGGATCCACGAGCACGTATACATTACAACAAACAGTTAATGCACCAGACTCACAAATCAATATGAAGTTTGGAACTACACTTGCAATTAATCCATCCGGAAACAGGTTAGTGATAGGTGCTGAAAGTTTTGCAAGTCCTAGAAACATGAAAATAGATTTAGGAGAGACAACATTTGATTTACAGGATACAGGACTTGTTGACAATAATATACAGTCGGGCGGAGCATACACTGCCACAATGTATAATACAAAATTTATAATTGATGATAGATTAATGACTGATAACGTTAGTGCTATGGATGATTTTGGCAGAGGTACATGTGTAGTGGATAATGCAGTGGTTATCGGAGCTCCAAAAGATGATGGGAACACGTCAGCCGATGGAAGCACAAAAATTGCAAACGATGGAACAGTTACCGTTTTTGATTTAAAAGAAAACGGCAAATATTCATGGAACAATACTGTTACTGAAACTGCACTAATTGATCTCGAAAAAGTAGGACAGGTATTTGAATTTGATAATAGATCTAAAGAAATTAGAGATCATTACGACTTGTATGATCCTATAAAAGGAAGAATTCTTGGAATAGCAGACAGAGAAATTAATATTAAAACAACATGGGATCCAGCACAATATAATACTGGAGAAAATGCAAATACTAAAACACCTTGGGCAGAAACACACATAGGAGAAGTTTGGTGGGATTTATCTGCAGTGAAATGGCTTTGGTATGAACAAGGCAGTCAAGAGTACAAAATTAACAACTGGGGTAACACTTTCCCAGGATCTAGCATAGACATTTACGAATGGACTGAGTCTCTATTATCACCTGAACAGTATAACACTGAGTCAATCAGTGCAGGTAGATCAGCTAACGCACTAGATGAAAACAAATATACAATAAAACAAAAATATAATTCAACACTAGATACTTTTGTTGATTGCTATTACTTTTGGGCGAAAGATGTCTCTAGTATACCGGCAAATAGTGTAGTTAAAAGAAACAACAGTATATTGTTCACAGCAAATCTAATTAGAAATCCAAAACAATACGACTTCAAATATTATTCAATCACAGACACAAACAAATTTATTCTTAATAATATATCTAATCTAGTAAATGGTGATATAATTTTAAGTGTTGATATTAGATCTAATACGTTTGAAGGGGATTCGCACTCGGTATGGAAACTAGCAAGAGAAGGCGACAAAGATTATAGACCAGGAACACAGATAGAAAAACGTTGGTGGGATTCACTAATAGGACAAAACACAGCAGGCGACAAAGTTCCAGATATAGATCTACCAATAAACCAAAGATATGGAAACAGCATACGTCCGAGACAGAGTTGGTACGTGAATAGATTTGATGCACTGAAAGAAATTATTGATTATGCAAACAACGTTCTTAAAAAATATCAACTAGTTGGACAAATTAATCTAACAAACCTAGATGCTAAAGAACCAGAGCCAACAGTACAGAGTTTAGAATGGGACGCAACAGTTGACACTTATGCAGACTTAAAATACATTAATACAGCAGACTTATCCGGAACAGTAAAATATTTGGTCAAAGCAGACGAAACATCAAATAACTTTTGGGCAATATACACTTGGGATGGCACAGAATTTTCTAGAACAAAATTACAAACATATAACACTTCTACATATTGGAATTACACAGATTGGTACGGTACTGATCTAGCAATACACGGAATGCTACATGATTCGAATACAAAAATCGACAAACAAGTTACATATGAATATGAATTAGACGGACTAGATCTTTCTATTGGAAAACATGTTAAAGTTACTAGTGCAGATACAGGCGGCTGGAAACTGTTTATGAAAACAACAACAGGGTGGGAGAACGTAGGAACAGAGAATGGCACAGTTAGATTGTCAACAAAACTTTACGATTACACACAAGACGCTACAGGTTTTGCTGGTGATGATACATTTGATGAAAACTTCTTTGACCAAGAACCAGCAAACGAAACAAGAATGATACTTACAGCATTGAGAGATGATTTGTTTATTGGAGACCTTGCAGGAGAATATAATACTTTATTCTTTACAGGATTAAGAAAAGTACTAGCAGAGCAAACATATGTAGATTGGTTATTCAAAACATCATTTATAAATGTTAAAAACTCTGTTAGAAAATTAGATCAAAGAAAGAGTTATGAAACAGGCACAGATGCTTGGATTGAAAGTTATATAAACGAAGTAAAACCATTCCATACAAAATTAAGAGAATACAAATTAGGGTATACAGGCACAGAAACACAGGACGGAATATTTACAGACTTTGATAATCCTCCGTTATATGACACAAAAACTAAAAAAATTAGACCACTAGACGTTAATATAGACACTGCTAAACTAACTGAGCTTCCATATCAAATGTGGAATGACTATCATAAAAAATATGTTTCTTCAATAATAATAACAAAAGGTGGTTCAGGGTATGACGTTGCTCCTGATGTTACGGTATTAGGTGGAACAGTAGGTAGTACAGGACCATTCCAAATACAAGCAACAAGCTCGAGTGGTGGAACATCAGGCAATTATGGATATTACTATCCCTTGTTTACTAGTGAACAACAAGCAAAAGTTTATGATACACAAAACAGCGGAAGTGGAACAACACATACACACACCTTTGATGGTATAGTAGGCACATTTTATATGCCAACCGGATCGACAAATCATGCACAAACTACAAAATCTGGAACATTTAAAATGTATGTTGCTCCTAGTACAACAACAGCAAAAGGAATAGCAACAATTCAAAATGGTGCAGTTACAAAAATTACACTAACAGACACAGGTGCAAATTATACAACAACACCAACAGTTATGTTAACAGGCGGATTGACTCTTGGCGGAACACCGACTGACACAGCTAAAGCATATGCAAATTTAAACAATGATCTTGTTAGAGATTTTAACACAACAATTAAATTTGATAGAGTATCAAGCACATCGAACGTTAAAGAATGGAAAGCATCTACATACTTTGCATATGGAGATTTAATTAGATATAGTAATCAATTGTACAAAGCAACAAGTGCCTTTACAGCAACTACAAAATTTGATGATAACAAAGGCAATGTATATAAAGTGTACGGTAACGAAACAGGACTAACAGCCGCTGACAGAACAAAAGGGTTTTACACACCAGGCTCAGGAATGCCAGGCAACGAACTGTCACAAGTAATGACAGGTGTTGATTATGGCGGAACAATGGTTACAGGATTATTATTCTCACAAGAATCAGGGTGGGATAAAGCAGGGTGGTATGATTTCCCATGGGACAACTATGGACAATCGAGAGTTAAGGCATTTACAGCAGACGGATCAACAACTGCTTATACTTTTGCTACTGCACCCACAACAACAGATTTATATCAAGTGTACATAACACATGGAGATAGCACAAGAAGAAAACTTACAGATGTAATCAGAGGTGACGGGTCAACAGTTACTTTTAATATTAGTGAAACAGCAGATTCAAATGCATTGGTAGAATTCATACCATTTGATGATGATGGAGTACTAACGCCGACTGATGATAGAACATTAGATTCAATTGTTAAAGGTGGATTGTTTACATCGGCACTAGGGCATGCACCAAGTGATATTTTATTAGAAGGTGATGATTTTATAAGTCCAGATACAAGTTATGCTCCAGAAGAAACAGTTCCAGGACAAATGTTTGACACAGTGGACATTAAAGTTTACACATCTCCAGAGTCTGGTGTACCGTTCATAAGCGAAAACAATTATATTGGTAACGGAACCCTAACAACATTCTCAATTGGAGACTATCCAGGAACAATTGGATCAGTAACAGTAAGTGTTAATGGATCGGTTAAAAAATTAACAACAGATTATACAGTAAATGTAGCAAACAAAACAATTACATTTGGATCAGCTCCGGCATCTAACAGTTCTGTATCGACAAAAGTATTTGCAATCAGCGGAGAGAATTATAGAGTATTGGATCAATACACAGGTGATGGTTCAACAACACAATTTAAAACGTCAACAAGAGGTGAGTTTAATTTAGACTCGACAGTATCTGATGTTTACATTACTATTAATGGTGTGCCGACAACAGCATTCACAACTACGACAACTGCAAACGCAGTCACAGTAACATTCAATTCAGCTCCGGCGGCCAACACATTTATACAAGTTGCAGGATTTAATAAATCTACAACAAGCACAAGAAGTTTTGCTAGTGTACGAAATCAAGAAGTAACATATGTTAGTGGAACTAACAGATACACATTAACTTACCCAGCTGGATCGATTGGTCCATTCTCAGGATTAACAACAATAGAAGTAAACGGCAGAGTATTAAGAGGCCCAGACAATACATATTACGTTGGTGACGGAAGCACATACACTTACGGAGTAGTATCAGGGTTAGGTGATGACTCAACAGTTGATCCTGCAAAAAATATTACAAATGCAAATCAAGTTCAAGTGTTTGTGAATGGTGTACAAAAATTACTCAACACAGACTACACAGTGGACATTGGAGGTCAAAATGTTATCTTTGTTACAAGTCCGACATCAACAGATGTAATTTGTATTTCAACGCTAGTTGACAACCACTATTACAATCAAGGTACAGATATTATTTTAATTCCAGGTGCTATTACATCACCGTACTCAATTAGCAATGGTGATAAACTTTCGGTAACAACATTTAACAATGCACTTGGTATGAAACATAGAAGAGAAGTTTTAGAAGGTAGAGCAAACGGCATATTTAAATTGAGATTTAATCCACTAAATTCTACATACACGTATGTTTGGTTAAACGGAGTGCAGTTAATACAGAATATTGATTACACATTAAGTGGCAACACAATAACAGTTTTTGGCAAAACAATAGTATCGTCAGACAGATTAGATATTATGTACTTTGCTTTAGAATCAGCAACAGGAGCCACAGGATTTAGAATTTTCAAAGATATGTTGAATAGAACTTTCTACAAACGTATCAATAAAAATGCAACAACAGAACTAACACAAGATCTAATAGAAGGTTCTAAAACTATTACGGTCAAAGACGGAAGTATAATGCCTACACCGGATATAGCAAGTAATCAACCAGGTGTAATCTTTATAGACAAAGAGAGAATAGAATATTTTACCAAGACAACTAACGTATTAGGACAAATTAAACGTGGAACTCTTGGAACAGGAATTAAGGTACATGGATCAGGCGCCGAAGTGGTAGATGCGTCAGCTACTCAAACCATACCTTATGCAGACACTGTACATACCAATACCTTCACAGGTAACGGCAGTACAACAGTATTTGCACTATCACAAACCCCAGCCTCTGCTAGTGAGTTAGACATATTCATTGGTGGCCAACGATTGTTGCTTACTAGCGAGGATGGATCAACTATTAACTACTCTGTGGACGGATCTAGCACAACAGTGACTTTAAGCACTGTACCGGCTGACGGAACACAGATTAAAATCTTACACAAGAAAGGACAGGTTTGGTATACAGGAGCAGATGGTAATCCAGCAAATGGTAAAGGATTACAGGCTTCTACGACTCAACAAGCTAGATTCATAGCTGACGAGCCGACAAATGCACCTGAATAAATACACTAGATGACACAAGAGACTAAACACACAGAATCAAAAGAAGAAAACAAAAAGCCCCAGGATAACACAGGTGTTATGATGACAGGGCATATTAAGATATTTGACCCTGAAACTGGTGAAGTAATAGTAGACAAAAGAAATGCTATTCACTATGAAAATATGTCTCAGGCATTAGCAAACTCATTAGCAAATAAATCAAACGGTTTTGTACACGAGTTAGCACTAGGAAACGGCGGAACATCTGTAGATACAACAGGAGTTATTACATACCTAACGCCAAACTCAACTGGTACAAACGCCGCACTGTACAATCAAACATATTATAAAGTAATAGATGATAATTCTGCTACTAACAAAGATGTAACAAGAAACAAAATGGAAGTAAGACACACAGCAGGTAACAAGTACACTGACATTGTTGTTACTTGTACACTTGACTACGGTGAGCCAACAGGACAAGCGGCTTTTGACAACACAACAAATTTTAACGGTGATTATGTTTTTGACGAATTAGGATTAAAATCATGGGAAGGAACAGAGAACGGTGGTACAAACAAATTGTTAACACACGTAGTATTTCACCCAGTACAAAAATCTTTAAACAGATTAATCCAAATTGATTACACTTTGAGAATACAATCATTAACAACATTCACTGAAACAAGTTCTACAGCATTATCAACATCAAATACTGTAAGCGGAACAACTTCAGGAAGTAATACTGGATACTAATAAATGGCATACACAGTAAACAAAACTAATAGTGCGGCATCGCCCAATCAATACACAGTTCAGGATGGAGTTGTTAACGCTCAAACTGATTTAAGTTTTATTGGAAAAGGTTATGCAGGTTACGGTGAGAGTATTGCAGAAAACTTTTTACACTTATTAGAAAACTTTTCAAATACATCAGCGCCAACAAAACCAATCGAAGGACAGCTTTGGTATGATACAACAACTGCAAAATTAAAAGTTTACAACGGTACTGCTTGGCAAAACTCAGGTGGTAGTGCACCTTATCAATCATCAGCACCTTCAGGATTAACACAAGGTGATCTTTGGATTGATTCAGACACAGCTCAACTTTATCTTTACAACGGTTCGAGTTCAGTACTAGTAGGCCCTCCAGGTGCAACTGGTACATCAAATGGATTTGTTTATGATAGTATTTTAGATTCTGCAGATGCAAGTCAAAATATTACAAAATGGTACAATGACGGTAATCTTATTGCAATAGTATCGGAAGATACGTTTACTCCAAAATCAAATATCTCAGGTTTTACAAGTGTTAAAAAAGGTATTACTTTAACAACAGCAATAGCAGATACAAAATTTCAAGGCACAGCCACAAATGCAGATGCACTAGGTGGAGTTGCGGCGGCAAACTTTTTAACATCAAATGCTAACGACACAACATCAGGAACATTATCAATTGCTAACGACGGTGGACTAGTTGTTGGTGCAGACTCAGACTTAACTTTAACAGTTGATGCCAGTGGTGGAATTATTTCTAACACAGTTGCAAACACAGATATAACATTCAAAGTAAATGATGGCGGAACAAATACAACAGTAATGACCATCGATGGTGCAGATGCTAGAGTAGGTATTGGAACAACAACCCCAACAACAAAATTAGATGTATCAGGAACTATTAATGCAACAGCATTCACTGGACCAATCACAGGAGCAGTAGCAGGAAACGTTACAGGAAATTTAGCAGGAAACGTAACAAGTTCAGGCGCCAACACAATGGGCACACTGACAATGGGAGGAACAGTTACTTCAAAAGCTATAATTCCAGATGCCACTACAACATACGACATAGGGTCGACCAGCAAGAAATACAACACAGTATATGCAAAAGCAACATCGGCACAATATGCTGACTTGGCTGAGATATATGAGTCCGACGAGGAGTACGAAGTGGGTACAGTTGTTATATTTGGCGGTGAAAAAGAAATTACAGTTTCAAGCATGGGTGCAGATCCAAGAGTAGCAGGCGTTATCTCTGAAAATCCTGCATACCTAATGAACAATGAAGCAACAGGACAAGCAGTTGCATTGCAAGGTAAAGTACCATGTAAAGTAGTAGGACAGATCAGCAAAGGTGACATGCTAGTAACACACTCACAACACCCAGGTGTGGCTAGAAAAGGCATAGATCCTAAAATGGGAACAGTAATAGGAAAAGCACTGGAAGAATACAATTCAACCGATATAGGCACAATTAATATTGTGGCTGGAAGACAATAAATATAAACAAATGCCATACACAATAAACAAAACAGACGGAACAACGGTAGCAGTAATCCAAGACGGAACGGTGAACAACACCACTTCCGTACAGCTTTTTGGAAAATCATATTCTAATTTTGGTGAAGCACTAAACGAAAATCTAGTTAAATTACTAGAGAATGCGGCTTCAACAGCGGCACCGGCGGCACCACTACGAGGTGAGTTATGGTTTGACACAACAACAAATCAAATAAAAGTTTATGACGGAACAAGTTTCAAGCCCACAGGCGGAGCAAAAGCAAGTTCTTCACTACCATCAGCACCATCATTAGGTGATCTTTGGTTAAATTCTACAAATGATCAAGTTTTTGTTTACACTGGAGATGCAAGATCACATCAAGTTAACAGTAAATGGGAATTAGTAGGTCCAGCTTTCACAGCCTCACAAACAGAGTCAGGTTGGAAAATTGAAACACTTGCTAGTGCAGGCGGAGACAAAGTTGTTTCATCGATGTATGCCGGGGCAATAAGAGTAGCAATACTTTCCAAAGCAACATTCACACCAAGCGTAACACAGGCAGGCTTTGCTTCAATCAAAGCAGGGATAACACTTAACTCAACATTAGGTGGGGTGTTTGAAGGATCGAGTTCACAAGCAACAGCGATAGATGTGTCGGGAACAACTAATACTTCAGGTACAGTAGTTGCAGGTGGAAACTTCCTAAGAGCAGATGCGGCAGACACCACAACAGGTGCACTGACAATCGATGCCAACGGTGGTATAATTGTTGGAGGAGCACAGGAATTATCAGTAACAGTTTCAAGCAATGATGTTACAATAGCACAGACTTCACAAGACAAAGATTTAAAATTCACAGTAAATGACGGTGGGTCAACAAATACTATCATGACATTTGATGGATCAGAAACAAAAGTAAACATTGTAGGTGATGTAGCAATCACAGGTAACTTGAGCATATCAGGCGAATACAACAGTTCAGTTTCGAATGTATCAACATACGATGACGCTTTCATAAAAGTAAACACAGGAAATTCAGAAGCAGATGCAGGCCTAATAGTAGAAACTAGTGACACAGATGATGCTAGAATATTTTACGATGTATCAGCAAATACTTGGTCAGCAGGACACGGTGGTTCATATTCACAAGTAATAAGATTAGCAGATGCCACAGAAGATGGTCATGCAAACAAAGGTAAGGCTTTAAAAACAACAGCAGGCGGAAATGTTAAAGTAACGACTGCTACACTAGGTGCAGTGACAGCCATCACATACACTGACACAGCAAACTTAGGTGTACCAACGATAGGTGCAGTTGCTACATTAAGCAATGAATGGGGTGGAGCGGCAAAAACAGTTTCAACTTCTCAGCCCTCAGGCAGTGATGGTGCTGACGGAGACTTTTGGTTTGTAAGGGAGGCTTAACCCTATGCCATTAGTAACAAAGACTTTCAATTACACAGGTCAATTTCAACTAGCAGATTTACCAGCCGGGACAACTTCTATAACCATGCACTTATGGGGCGGAGCAGGAGGATCGGGTGGAGAAGATACTCAAGGGAGTGTCGCAGATGGTGCCGCGGGACACTATGTAACAAAAACAAATTTAGATGTATCATCATACGCAGGTGTCAAGACGATTGGCGTTGCAGTCGGTGGTGGTGCTGAGTCCGGAGGATCGGGGCAAGACACTCCCGGCGGTAGGAACGGACAAAGTTTAACAAATTATTCAGGAGGCGAAGGCGGAAATTCAGGAAGAGTTGGATCATCAGGTTCTGGTGGTGGAGGTGGTGGAGCAACCACTGTAACACTATTCGAATCAGGCCAAGCCGCAGACACTATTAAACTAGCCATTGCAGGCGGTGGTGGTGGTGGTGGTGGAACAGGAGCCTCATCACGTGGTGGAATAGGAATCAATAGTAATTCAGCAACAGGCAACTCACCAGGCACACTGGGAGAGAACGGTGCAGGCCACTCCGGAGACGGTGGTGGAGGTGGAGCCGGTGGCGGCGGAACCGATGGGGGAACAGGTGGTTCAGGAGCTACAGGAGATGCCGGTGGTTTTGGTGGTAAGTCAGGATCTAACACGGTACCATCTGGAGGATCAGAGAACAACGGTTCAGGTCTAGAACCAGGAGGCACAAGCAGTGCTTACTACACAGCAGGCATAGCCAGAGGTGGCATAAACGGTAGCGCCGGAGGTGCCGGTAAGGCAGTATTAATATTCAACATACCATCGGAGAGCAAGGCCAAGGTAAGTGGTGCATGGAAATCTTTTGACTCCATTAGGTACAAGGTATCGGGTTCATGGAAGCACGTCACACACGGCTACTACAAGGTAGGCGGCGCATGGAAGGCCATATTCACCACAGATTTACTATTCCTAGGTAATTCAGCACAGTTCGGAAACGCATTGGGAGGATCGACATCGGGTACGGAAGGTTCAGGAGGTGTGCCAACTGTTGCAAACATTCCACCACAATCAGGAGGCGGCGACGGTGGCGGAGGATTTGTACCACCAGCACCAAAACCAGCGGTGAGACACAATCCACACACAGTCAGCGGATTCAGTTTAGCAACTTTACCTAACACTAACTTTGGACCTTCTGGTGATACGACCAGTTGTTTTGTTGCAGGTACTAAAATTTCAATGGCAGATGGTACATTAAAAAATATCGAAGATGTTGTGGTCGGCGATGAAGTAAAAGGTGAAAACGGAACCAACACAGTGATTAAATTAGATCCGGTACTTTTGGGTGACAGGAAGTTATACACGTTCAATGACAGTGAACATTACTTCTTCACATCAGAACACCCATTCATGACAGAACAAGGTTGGAAATCAGTCAAGCCAGAGAAAACAAAAGAACGTGACGGTATTGAACTTTACAATCAGTTGAAAGGTGCGTTAGAAATTGGAGATAAACTTGTAACAGGCGATGGATTATTTGAGATTACAAATATTAAATCAAAAGAAATGAATGAACCTGAGATGCCTTTATATAACTTCCATATTTCAAATGACAAATCATATATTGCTGACAACTATGTTGTACACAACAAAGGTTGTTTCTTAGCAGGTACACCAATCACAATGGCAGATGGTTCAACAAAGGCAGTTGAACAAATAGATTTAAAAGACAAAGTAGCAGTTGGCGGATATGTATTTGCCACAGGAAAGTTTTTAGTAGACAATTTGTATGATTACAACGGCATCCAAGTTGCAGGGTCGCACATGGTCAAAGAGGATGGTGCATGGACTAGAGTTGAAGACAGTAGACTAGGAAAATCACTAGGTGACGATGAGGTTATAGTTTACGTGTTTGGTTGCGAGAACAGAAGAATAGTAATCAACAACACAGAGTTCACGGACTACTTTGATGGATTTGAGCAAGAAGGACTTAACAAGCTAGGTGAACAATATTTTGAGCAGTATAGAGAACACAGACACGAAGCAGACAAGACAATCGTTGACACTGTAAACAAAAAGTAATACAATTAACACATGAAGCATAGAGTTTGGAACATAGCCCAGGATCATCCAATTCTGGAAAAATGGTGTAAAGGACATAAATGGGAGTCTGTAATACCAAAAGAAATGTTACCCCCATTAGGAGTAATAATAGTTGAAGAAGAAGAAATTTGTGCGGCTGGATTATATGTGGATAAGAAAGCCAAATTTGGTTTTATGTATGGAATATTTTCAAATCCAAAAACAAGTAAAATAAAATTATTTAAGGCTATGAAAATGTGTTTAAAAGAAATTGAAAAACAAGCAATAAAAAATAAACTAGGAATGGTCTATACTATTACAGCGGAAAAATCCTTAGAAAAATTGTATATTAAGCACGGAGACATGGAGTATGGTGAAAAAAACGTTAAATCCTACATTATGAACTTAAACAAAAAAAAATACAATAATTTGGATTGGATCAAATAAGGAGCATATGGAAAGCAACGTAACACTAATAAATAAGCATAAGGAGTAATAAAAATGGCAACAAAAGAAGAAGTAGCAGATTTTGTTAATGCATTTGACATATTTGAAGATCTAACAATGGATGAAAATGCGTACATCCAGGAGAGAATAGATCCTAAACTTGCAAGTATATTAATTAAAATAGTTGGAGATGTAAGTTGGCTGGTAGAGATCAGAGACAACCTGCCAAGAGATTAAATGGCTTACAAGATTAACAACACATTCGGTACATTATTAGTCACACTGGTAGACGGAACCATTGACGTTGCAACTACTGACCTTACACTTATAGGAAAAGGTTATGCAGGCTTTGGTGAAAAACTTAATGAAAACCTTGTTAAACTTTTAGAAAACTTCAACAACACATCTGCTCCCAACAACAAAATTCAAGGTCAACTTTGGTTTGACCAAACAAACAAACAAATTAATGTTTACGACGGAGCAAAATTTAAACCAGTAGGTTCGACTACTAACTCAGTATCGGCACCGACAAATGCTGTACAAGGTGACTTATGGTTAGACACATCAAACACTCAGCTATATGTTTATAATGGTACTGCTTGGACACTAATTGGACCAACAACAGTTGCAGGGACAGGTCAAACAGTTTTCACAACAGATTCTGTTGAAGACAATGCAGGTGTTATTAGACCAATATTAAAAATGATCAACAACGATTCAGTGGTTGGCATTGTATCGAATATAGCATTTACACCAAGTACAACTGCCGCTTCGGGAAAATCATTAACAACAGCAGGTTTTAGCGGAGTTGCACAAGGTATTACACTTTCATCAAATGTAACGTCGAATAAATTCAGAGGCACAGCCACAAATGCAGATGCACTAGGCGGAGTTGCCGCATCAAACTATCTAAGATCAGATCAAAATGATTCAACGACAAGTTCATTTAGTATTTTAAATGATACAGGTATAATACTAGGTGCTGGCTCAGATGTTACATTGAGTTTAGCAAGTGATAACTTAACTATTGCACAAACTACACAAGATAAAGATATTATTTTTACAGTAAACGATGGTGGAACGACAAAAGAAGCATTAAGAATTCAAGGGTCAACAGGAAGAATAGAACATTTAAGAGTAGGCGACATAACAGTTGAAGGGACAAACACTGTCTTGAACACAACAACACTATCTGTTGAAGATAACATTATAGAATTAAACAGAAACATATCTAGCAATGCAGGAATGCCAAACTACTCAGGTTTAAAAGTAAACAGAGGCGAGACATCGGCAGTTACAGAACAAAATTTATATTGGGTATGGGATGAAACATTCGCCGGCGATGCGGGCGGAGCCTGGACAGCATTTAAATCTGCATCAGATCAAGATTTATATCCATCAGCGGCTACACTGGTTGATATAAGAGCAAACATAGTACATGCAACATCAACAACGGCACGATATGCTGACTTGGCAGAGAGATATGAAACTGATTGTGAGACCGAAGCAGGAGATGTTATGATGCTAGGCGGTCACGCAGAGGTTACAAAATGTAACAAAGAGCTGTGCGATCAGGTTTTTGGTGTAGTAAGTGACAGTCCAGCGTTTTTAATGAATGCTCAAGCAGGGAATAATGACACACATCCTATGATAGCACTCAAAGGACGTGTCATGGTAAAATTAGTGGGCACAGGCAAAGCGGGTGACCGTGTAGTAAGTGCCGGAAATGGTGAAGCAAGGGTGGCAGAAATAGACGAATGTACCGCTTTTAACACCATAGGTAGGCTACTCAAACATAAATACAACGAAGAAACAACATTAACAGAATGTGTGATAGGAGTTAATTAACAAATGGCATATACAGCAGGCGATACAATATTAGATGACGAATACAACGCATTCGTTGGCAACAGTTCAAGTCCATTCGGATACAACCACTTTGCAGGAACAGGGTCGGCACAATACGGATTAGGACAATCAGCAATTTCAACAGTTTCAGCGGGTGGCACAGTACAAGCCTCACAGTGGAACACATTAATGACAGGCATAGATGCAATCGCTAATCACACTAACGATACTATGACTTCAAGATCGGCTGTATCAGCTGGTAACACTATTGCTATTAGATCAGCAGTAGCGGCAGACTTGGCAACACTAGCGGCTTCGATAGCGGCAGGATCTCCAAATGCAACAGCACTTACAACTTCAAGTGCAAAACAAACTTCAGATTCAAGTTCAACTTGGTCAGGCTCACACACAGTAGAGCATACATTTACTTTTTCAGACGCAAACAAAATGAGACACTTTTTTAACGCAGGTGGAAAAATTAGAGTTGTAAAATCAAGAACAGGTAACGGTGGAACAGGCGGCGGAGCAACAGTTAAAGATAATAACTGGACTAGTTTGTATGCGGCACTAGGTAACATTGACATAGCATCACAGGCTACAACAAGATCAGGATCAGGCGAGACACTAACAACAAATGGTTTAGCAAATGGTTTCCATGATTTTAGTACAGGTTACACACACATTATTAGATTAACAGAAGCAACATCACCATACACTGCTAACTACATCGACGTTCATGCAAAACTGAATGCGGCCGTTGGTTCAGCAACAGTAATGACTGTTAAGATGACAGCAAATGATGGTGCGGCAGATGACACTTTTACAGCCGGTAACACTTCAAGTGTTGATGCAACTCCAGACAGAAACGGAACACACAGAATGCAAAGTTTTGTTATTAGTGTAACAGCCGCTCAAGGTTTAAGTGCCGCGATTGCTGAAAGTGCCACTGCTGTTGGATCTAACTCAACATCATAATAATATAACCAAATAACTTTTAGTTGGTTGGCTTTTGGCCATAATTATTGTATAATTGTGGTATGAATGTAGGCGAACTAAAACACAAAGCAGATCTATCTTATGATATTTCGGTGGCTAATAAGAATGCACTGGAACGATCAGAATCGAGGCAGATAATTGCACACAACGAGCATCTATTCAAAGCAGATGCCCAAACAATCTGTTTGGTAAAAACTTTAAGCGAACATAAGGACATCTTTTTTGTGCTGGACACAAATAATAATCCTTGTGAGATTAAAGACCCAACAGAATTTCTTAACAAACTAATAGAGAGAAATCAAGAAACACTGAACGCCTATAATCAGATACACGAAACTTTTAAAAGGAGATAGTATGTCTATAGGTGTGTTGTTGTATTGTTCGAATACCCCTACCTACGACTATCATCGAATTGCAGAACGTTGTGTTGAACTGATCAAAAAGAATCTCAAGTTACAAATCACAATAGTAACAGATGCAGAAACTTTTAAAAAGTTTAAGCCCTTAGGAATGATCAATTACAAGTTGATAGAACCAGAACTGGGCAATAAAAGAAACGGTGAACAGTGGAATCAATTGGAAAGAGCATATGCATATGATCACTCTCCTTATGATACTACAATTCTTATGGACTGTGATTATTTTTGCTACACAGATAACTTATTAACCTACACAAATATTGACAATGATTTCCTAATACATGATAAAATACATGATCTCACAGGCAAAGGTACATACGACTTTAGAGAAAATTCTACAATACCCATGCTGTGGGCAACTGTGATCGTGTTTAAAAAGACGGACAGAGCAAAACGTATATTTGACATGGTCAAATACATAAAACAATACTATCAATATTTTTGTGATCTTTATAGAATAAGTTTCCGTAATTTCAGAAATGATTACGCATTCAGCATAGCAATAAATCAAGTCAATGGAAACACACAACAACAATTTTTACCTGGCAAGATTCCCACACTGCCAGCACTAGCAAAAGTGCTTGAAGTAAAAGACACAGGAATTGTGTTTGAATATGATGACAAAATGAATGAAATAGAGAATCAAGATGTACATTTAATCAGCAAGGAGATATTCAATGTCTAAGGGATTCTTATGGTTCGCACAGAACAACGATACAACAGACTATGTTAAATGTAGCATAGAACTGGCCAAGTCTATTAAACAACACAACAAAGAAAATGCAATCTGTGTTGTAACAGATGAGCACAGCAAGTTTGAAAGCGAACATGTAGATGTTGTTAAAGTAATGAACACAGACGAGAGTGCAGATCATAAAATTAAATGGGCAAATGAATACAAAGCATTTCAACTGTCTCCTTTTACACACACAATAAAATTAGAAAGTGATATGCTGTGGACAGCAAACACAGACTGGTGGTGGAACCATTTGTGGCAACACGATTTAGTTTTTGCTGTGGACTGTAAAGATTATAAGGATAATACTATTAAAAATATATCTTACAGAAAGTTATTCATAAGAAACAATTTACCCAATATCTATAACGGTTTAAGTTATTTTAGAAGAAGCACACATGCACAAGAGTTCTTTAACCTGTGTGAACAAATTACATTGAACTGGAAAGCAGTAAAAGAAACAATGTTGATTGCTTGTCATGACGAGTACCCAAGCACAGATGTTGTGTATGCACTTGCTTATAGAATAATGGATCCCACACAAAAACAATTAATAAATTATCCATGGTTTAAATTTGTACACAACAAACCAGACATACAGGGCAACTCGACAGAATATTTGTCACCGTATAAAATTAATGAAAAAATTATAGTTGGTAGTCAAAGAATGCACAGAGTTTGGCACTACTTAGATAAGAACATACCGGAGGAATTAAATGCCAGGATTTTTTGATGCAATAAACACTATTGAACCTCCTAAAGAAAAGGCTCATACAGTTACAATAGCAGGCCAAAGCATAGTTGTAACACTGGAAAAAAAGTTGGAAGTAATGCGTAATGGAGAAGATGCTTACAAATGGAAGTCGGCAACAGAGTTTGTGTTAAAACCTAAACCCAAAGTCGGCATTCAATATCCGCAATTACAAAAAGCAGACAAAGGTTACAGTTTTTATGACAATGACCCGTATTACCCCAAAGACATAATAGAGGAAGGCTTTACATGGCAAACAAATTCAGAATAAGTGATTTAGATTTTGTGTACATCAGCTACATGGAGCCTAACAAAGAAGAGAATTGGGCAGACCTGAAGAACAAAGTGCCGTGGGCTAAACGGGTGGACGGAGTAAAAGGATTTGATTCAGCACACAAGGCCGCGGCGGAAACAGCAGAAACAGATTTCTTCATCAGTGTGGACGGTGATAACATTATTGATGAAAGATTTTTGTTACAGACGCTAGACTTTGAAAAAACAGATAGAAAAGCAGTACACAGATGGAGAGCAAAAAATAGCATCAATGGTCTAGTATATGGCAATGGTGGACTAGTTGGGTGGGACAAAGAAACCTGTTTGGGTATGCACACACATGAAAACGCCAAAGATAAAAAAGCAGAGATAGATTTTTGTTGGACAGTAAAACATGAAAATCTACACAACTGTTACTCGACCAGTGTGATAAACAGTGAACCGTTTCAAGCCTGGATAGCAGGATACAGAGAAGGTGTTAAGATGAGTTTAAATCAAGGAGAACACATAAAGCCGGAAGATTTTATGAAAACTATTTGGGCACCTAATTTAAAAATACTCAGCACTTGGATGACTGTGGGTGCAGACATAGACAACGGCAAGTATGCTATGTTGGGTTCGAGAATGGGCTGTTACTCCACAACAATGGATACCAACGATTGGTTACAGGTTAGGGATTTAGATAAAATGGTAGACTTATACAAAAATGCAGTAGTGCATGAAACGGTTGATGAGGATTTAAAAATGTATGGAGAAAGTATTAGGCAACGAATTGATCTACCTATAGCAGAACTAGATGAGAAGCAAAGTAAATTTATAAAATTTATATACCCACCACACAAGAATACAGGAGTGCAAGATCGTGAGTACAAGTGATTATAAATCAGATGCACTAGAAGCCAAAGAAAAGTTAGACAGCGTCTCGCCGACTATGTGTTTGGCTAAATGGAATCAAACATCTCTACACTTGCCTACAGGATTAACAAACAGTTGTTATCACCCACCACTGCACAAGATAGATCCTACTAAACTTGCGGACAATCCTGCGGCACTGCACAACACAGCAGAGAAACTAGAACAAAGATCACAAATGCTCAAAGGCGAGCGACCTGAGGGTTGTTCATATTGCTGGAAGCTAGAGGACACTGGAGAAATGTCAGACAGACAGTATAGATCCGGTGAACCATGGGCCATGCAAGACTTTGAAACAATACGACAAAATCCAATAGACGAACGTTGGACACCCAGGTATGTGGAAGTTAATTTTAACAATGCTTGTAATTTCAAGTGTAGTTACTGTTCGCCACAGTTTTCCACTGCCTGGGGCAAAGAAACAGATACGTATGGGTCATATCCCACATCTACTCCACACAATGCTCCTGAACACTTTCAGGGTAGAAGACGTCCAATACCCAACAGAGAAGAAAATCCGTATGTTACTGCTTTTTGGAAGTGGTGGCCTACTCTGTACAAGAACCTAAAACACTTCCGTATGACAGGCGGAGAACCTATGATGGATGTTAACACATACAAAGTATTCCAATACATAATGGACCACCCCAAAAAAGACCTACATCTAAACGTAACCAGCAATATGTGTCCCCCGGACAAGAAACTAAAAACCAAGTATTACAATATGGCACAGAATATATGCATGGAAGAGAAAGTGGAACATATGATGCAGTTTGTTTCAGTGGACGGATACGGCAAACGAGCAGAGTATATACGTAATGGATTAGACTTTAACTACATGATGGACAATGTGGAAGAATTTTTAGAACGTATTCCTGTGCGTAATTCGATCACGTTCATATGCACATACAACAATTTAAGCATAACAAGTATGGACAAGCTGTTAGAGAAGATACTGGAACTGCGTACCAAATACAGCACAACCTATCAGCGGGTATGGTTTGATGTACCGCTTTTAAGACAACCTGCATGGCAACAGATCACAATGCTACCAGAGTCATATCAAGCGATACATGAGGACAACATTAAATACATGCAGGACAATTCCGGAGAGGACAACGGGCTACACATATTCAAAGACTTCGAAATTCAAAAAATGCAACGCAATCTAGCTTACTGGCAAAAAAACGCAGACGCAAGTACGCAAAACAAAAAAGATTTTTACGCATTTTTTACCGAACACGATCGAAGACGTACTACTAGATTTTTAAACACATTTCCCGAGATGGAAGAATTTTGGGTGGAGTGCAAAAACGCAAATGGATGATTTAGAATATAAAAAACAAATACTGGATCCAAAGAGTGCAAGTTTCTGCGGAGCCAAGTGGTATAATGCAACAATATGGTTGGGTAGTGGTATGACTACAAGTTGTCACCATCCACTTCCGCACAAGATTGATCTAGAAGCAATAAAAACAAATCCAAGTGCAATACACAACACAGTACAAAAGAAAGCAGAACGTAAACAGATGCAGTGCGGAGATAGACCTAAAGGTTGTGAGTACTGTTGGAAGATAGAAGATATTAAGAGAGACAATATTAGTGACAGGGTTTACAAGTCAAAAATATTCTCAAATGAAGCATTAGATGAAGCACACAAGGCAGATCCAAACACAGATGTGAATTTAAAAACTTTAGAAATAGCATTTGATAGAACCTGTAACTTTGCTTGTACATACTGTAATCCTGCATTTAGTTCTACATGGGCAAACAATATTAAAAGGCAAGGTCCATACACGGACATGAAAACAGACGGACGTAATCACTTCACACACAGTCATGAAAGTGCAGAGCCTTATAAAAAAGACGAAACAAATCCTTATGTGGAAGCATTTTACAAATGGTGGGAAACAGATTTACACAAAAGTCTAGATGAATTGAGAATAACAGGCGGAGAGCCAATGATGTCACCCAACCTATGGAGATTGTTGGATTGGATAGAAACGCAAGGTGACAAAATGAATCCTAACATGACTCTTGCTATTAATTCTAACCTAGGTGCAAAACAGAGTATTATTGATAGATTTAAAACAAAATTAAAAAAGTTTGATAACTTTGAATTATACACTAGTTGTGAAGCAACATTTGAACAGGCAGAGTACATCAGAGATGGAATAGTGTATGGAGATTGGCATTCTAACTTCTTGCACATGATGGTGGACAAGGTTCCACGTGCAATCCATAATATGTGTACCATAAATGCACTGTGTTTGGAGTCACTACCTGAACTGCTAGAGAAGATGATATGGTTCAAGAGTGCAAGTAAGGTGTATGGCCCGGAAGTTAACTTCACATTGAACATATTAAGATTTCCGAGCTTCCAATCACCGCTTGTATTACCCGATGACCTAAGAAATAAATTTAAAGGGGACTTGGTAAAGTTTTTAAATAGTAATGAGAAACATTTAGAACATATGGAAGTAAATCAAACACAACGATTAATTGACTATCTAGATGTCGTTAAAACACCACACGCAGGTGCGGCCGAACAGAGTAAACTACAAAAAGACTTTAAAGCATTTTACAGTCAATACGACAAACGTTCAGGAAGAGACTTTGCAAAGACTTTTCCAATAATAGGAGAATGGTACAATGGCATATGAGTACGGGGCTAAAGAGCCCGAGAAACTAAAAATTAAAGACATGACTCCTAGAGAAAAGGAGTTACTGATAGAAAGTGATAACTTCTGTATGCTACCATGGATGCACCTTCACGCATTTCCAGATGGTAGAGCATACCCTTGTTGTTTTGCACTAGATAAACTGCATGTTGGAAATGTAAACGAACAATCGATGGAAGAAGTATTCAATGGTCCTAAGATGAAGCAGATGCGTTTGAACATGTTAGCCAATAAGAGATCTAGAGAATGTGCAAAATGTTATGATCAAGAAGATTCAGGATTCTTCTCACTGCGTTTAAGTTCAAACAAACATTTTGGACACAACATAAGCATGACAGAGAACACAAAACCAGACGGCACAGCAGACTTTATAATAAAGTATTGGGATATAAGATTCTCAAACCTATGTAATATGGCTTGTAGAAGTTGTGGTACTTGGTTTAGTAGTAACTGGTATGAGGATCATAAAAAACTTACAGGTGCTCCACCTAACCATGCAAAGATAATGAAAGCAGGCAGAAGTGGCAATGACATATGGGATCAATTACTAGAACAGTTTGATCATGTGGAACAGTTTTACTTTGCAGGTGGTGAACCAATTATTATGGAAGAGCATTTGCGTATTTTAAAAGAATTAGACAAACGTAAAATGTATCATGTGAGATTAATATACAACACAAACTTCAGTAAATCTCATTTTAAAGGCACAGACATATTTGAATTATGGAACAAATTTGATTCAGTATCAATTGGTGCAAGTTTAGATGCAGAAGGACCTAGAGCAGAACTTATGCGTAAAGGTACTGTATGGGAAGAAACAGTAGCAAACAGAAAACGAATGTTGGAAGTTTGTCCACAGGTAGACTTTTATATTTCTGCAACAGTTGGATTATCGAATTGCTTACACGTTTTAGACTTCCATAAAAGTTGGGTAGAAAAAGGATTTATTAAACCTCAAGACTTTAACTTTAATCTATTACAGTATCCGATGTGGCAACGTATGGATTTACTGCCACAGAATGAAAAAGAAAAAGTTACTGCAAAATATAAAGAACATATAGAATGGTTAAAATCACAGGATCATTTAACAAGAGCATCCAAAGGATTTGAATCTGCGTTAGACTGGATGAACAAAAAAGATATGACTCGTCATTTGCCAACGTTTGTGGGAGAAACAAGAAAGTACGATAAAATTAGAGATGAGAATTTTACTGATGTGTTCCCCGAATGGAAAGAATTATTTGCACAGTATGAAAAGAATTAAGCCCAGCGAAGGTAACAAAACATTATGTATGGCGCCATGGACGCACACATACCTTTCACCTCAAACAGAAAGACGTATGTGTTGTGCATCCAGAGAGCCTGCACAGAGTTTCAAACAGTACATAGACACGGGCAACGATGCTAAGGAATATAAACCACTAACACTGAAAGAACACTGGAATTCAGAGCATATGAAATCTGTTAGACTGCGTATGATGGCAGGAGAAGAACTATCAGAATGTGAAGTGTGTGACCACAAACTGTTAAACACTGATGTATATAGATCATATTGGAATCAGCTATTCAAAGACAGGGTAGACGAAGCATACGACAGCACAGATGAGACTGGTGCAACCACAATGCAAACTATCAGTTTTGATTATAGGTTCAACAATCTATGCAACTTCAAATGTAGAATGTGTGGTGACATGTTGAGTAGTAGTTGGGAAGCAGAATCTAGGAAAAACAAAACATGGACTAAAGAATCACAACCATGGATGGCGTCACCTTTAAGAGAACAGATCATAAAGTTTCAAGACACACAGGTTGTACAAGAGTTTGTTGAAGCAGTAGAAACAAAAAGAATAAAAGAAATATATTGGTGCGGTGGAGAACCGTTGATGTGGGATATGCATTGGAAAGCCATGCAGAGGATAATAGACCTAGGATTTGCAAAAGAAGTGTATGTGAGATACAACACAAATTTAAGTAGAACATCATTCAAAGGAACCAAACTGTTTGATTTACTGCCACAGTTTCAAGACTGGCAGATATGTTCATCACTGGACGGTACAGGAGAAGTTGGAGAGTATATCAGAGACGGATTAAACTACGAACAGTGGTTACGTAATTTCAAAGAAGGAATGGCAGTTGCAAAAACAACCAGAGAGATGAGATTAGATTACACAATAACAATGCCTGGGTTATTAGAACTTAAAAACATGTTTGATTTAAGCAGAGAGTTAGACACAGAGATATTAACAAAAGTTATGTTTACTTTTAGCAATGATGAGATTCTAAGTCCATTAGCACTGCCTAAAGAATTACTACACACCATCATTGACGAAGCACTAGCATACATGGAACCTCTTGCCTCACACAAACAGAGAGCATTACTCGACGTAATAAAGAACTTAAAAAACAGAGAAACCTTTATGCCAACTAAAAAAGGAAAACAGAGACAAGAAAGTATTGATAAGATTAGAAGACAGGATATAACAAAAATATTAAGCAGAGATGAAAGGGTGTTAGACTGGTGGACAAGTATATAGATTCAAACATATGTCCATTACCGTGGAACCATTTAGAAGTTGATGTAAATGGTGGTGCGTCTCCTTGCTGTTTGTACAAGGGTAGTATTCCTGACGTCAAAGTGTATGAACAAAGTCTAAAATCTATACAGCAAACAGACTACATGGACAATCTTAGAACACAGTTTAGAAACGGTGAACGTCCAACAGGATGTCAGAGCTGTTGGCAAGAAGAAGATGCAGGCAAAACATCTAAAAGACAGAATTCAATTTATAAAATGCGTAGCAGTTTAGAAAACTGGACACCTAATAGCGAGCCAACGCTAAAGTTTATAGACTTTAAGTTGGGCAATGTATGTAATCTGAAATGTAGAATATGCGGATCGTGGAGTTCCTCAAAATGGGCTCAGGAAGAAATAGATTATGAAACAGCCAAAGGCGGGGATAACCCTATTGCTAGAAAACAGTTAAAAGAAGGCGGCTGGCCTAAAAAGAACCCACAGTTCTTCGAGGATCTAAAGGAGGATCTAAAACATGTGGAGTACTTTGAATTCACAGGCGGAGAACCGTTCATGATCAAGGATCACTTTAAAATACTGATGCACTGTGTTGAAAAAGGATACGCCAAGAACATAGACATACACTACAACACCAACGGCACACAGCTACCACCACAGGAAATATTTGATCTATGGAGTTGTTTCAAGCATGTGGAAGTTGCGTTCAGTATTGATGACGTGGGAGAACCTTTCGAGTATCAGAGACATCCTGCTAAATGGCGAGAAGTAAATCAAAATCTTGTTAAGTTTAAAGAAATGAAAACACCTAACATGGACTTTCAAATATGTTCAACAGTTAATATATTCAATGTGTTTAGTTGGGGCAAAATGGCATTATGGGTTGCACAGTTCCAACCTAAGTTTTTTTATGTTAATACCTGCTTCGATCCAGATGTTTTTAACATACAGACACTACCAAGACAAATCAAAGACATAGTAATGGATAGGTATGGTATGCTAAAAGACTACCAACCCAGCATACGATTTATGAATGCTGTAGAAAGAGATTCTCCAGAGATACGAGCAGAAAGAAAAAGAAGAATTTTACAAACAGATCAGTACAGGAAAGAAAATTTTGGTGATATGTTTCCACTTTTAAATAACATACTAAAGATATATGAGTAAAATAAATTTTATAGCAGGCGGTTGTAGTTTCACATACGGGTCAGAGCTGTCAGATGATGATAAAGGCAAAAAGCCTAGCGAAAAGTCATGGGCACACGAACTTTACAAACACAGTACATCTGAAAACTATGTTTGTGTTGCTAAACCCGGCACAGGCAATTCAGGTATTGCTCGTAGAGTGTTCAATGCAGTAGCAAATCTTAAAGAAGTAGAAGGAGTTGTGGTAATGTGGAGTTTCAATTCACGATATGATTGGGCCATGCCCAGACACAGAGAATTAGAGGACACACGTTGGGCCACAATATCACCATGGGATACCTCAATGTCAAACGATGAAAGACATCAAGCATTAACAGGCTCAGAAGGACAACAAGAAGAATGGAAACGAAGAGCAGACCTAATGATAGAAACAGGAGTAAAACCTTTTGCAGAAGCCATATACAGATATGGTGCAAACGAATACCATGAAACTTATACAAGTTGGAAAAGCATAATTTGGTTACAGAACATTTTGGAAAAGAAGAAAATACCATTCATGTTCACACTAGCAGACAACAGTTTATTCTATAAAGAGATGGATCATTTGAAAGATCAGGATCCTTTTATGACTGCACTGCATGATGAGATTGATTTTACCAAATGGTTTTCGTTTGGTGAGAGAATGATGGG
>ENA-OSJC01000323-OSJC01000323.1-marine-metagenome-genome-assembly--contig:-NODE-323-length-48493-cov-8.471435_pt1 | contig 48493 bp, 37 predicted proteins | sample MGYA00237885_ERZ534234 | MGnify/ENA primary metagenome ERZ534234 (study PRJEB26413, sample SAMN06343907) | marine metagenome | isolation source: coastal waters | place: Atlantic Ocean: West Antarctic... | reverse complement strand
GCTTCGATGAGCGGGACGCGTATTCTATAGATCGCAACCCCTTTGTCAACCGCCAAAAGTGATTAATAACAAAATAACCTCACTCTCTTTAATTGACGCTTTACTAACCTCTCAACATCGCTGTTGGGAGCGTGCATTCTAGCGGCAAGAACTCAATTGTCAACCGTAAAATGGCCTCTATTACAGTTACTACACTAAGAGCATAAAGGCGACCTAAAATATCCAACAATGATGCGAAGACGAAGCCACCGAATGTGCGATTTAGATAGGTCTTTATGGCTCCAATAAATAGAAGTTAGTCTAGATTAGGATACCTATGAACCCACCAACTAGTCGAAAAGGCGTTGACCAACGAAGTACTGAGTTTGATCTCAGCACTTAGACTAAATCAAGGCTTGTTGAACCACCCTTTACCCCACCACTAAGGAGGGCTCTTCAGTCAATTTTAAATTAACATTCTTGATAGGTAGCTGGCGAATCCGATTGCCGGTAGCATTAAATATTGCATTGGTGAGCGCTGAAGCAATGGGTGGAGTACCGGGTTCTCCCGCACCCCCCCAGTCTGCCCCACTATTTATTATATACGTCTCCATAGCCGGCGCATCAGACATTCGTACGGACGGGTAGTTGTGGAAATTACTCTCCACCACAGCACCTTCTTTAATAGAGATCTCACCATATAAGGCTGCACTTAGCCCATAAATAATACCTGATTCAATTTGCGCCTTCATACCATCAGGAGAAACCGCATAGCCTGCATCGATAACTGCCACAACCCGATCAACTGATAGATTTCCATCATTGACAGTCACTTCTACAACCTCTGCGACGATGGAGCCGAATGAAGACTGTAATGAAATACCTCGCCCTCTTCCCGGCGCTAACGGTATGTGCCACTGGGCCTCTTTAGCCGCTCTGGTTAATACGGCAAGTTGTCTTGGCAGATGTTGTAAGCGCGCAGCGCGATATTCAAAAGGATCCTGGCCTGCCGCGACTGCCACTTCATCGATAAATGATTCAGTGAAAAACCCATGTTGCGAGTGAGCTACGCTACGCCATGCCCCAAAGGGTACGTGAGTAGGGCTGCGCACATGGCCAATATCCTGTGCATCAACCGAATAAGGGATAAGCGCAGCTTCATCGGGATCATGTTTGTCCACATAGGTATTTTCCCATGCGATTAGATCACCAGTGTCATCAATCGCAGCGCGAAAGCGACTCTGTATAGCTGGACGATAAAAATCTTGCCGAACATCTTCTTCTCGCGTCCAAATAAGCTGTACCGGACGTCCAAGACTCAAGGCCAATTGCGCTGCCTGAATCGCATAATCAGGCCTTGATTTACGACCAAAGCCACCACCCATGAAACAGTTATGCAAAGTGACGTTCTCAATATCAAAACCCAGAGCATCTGCAATAGATCGTCGAAAGCTCAATGGACTTTGACAACCTACCCACACCTCGCAACGACCATCCTCAACCATCGCAGTCGCGTTTAGAGGTTCCATGCAAGTGTGGGCGAGAAAAGGGACACGATAATCAGCATTGATTACCTGCGCTGCATTCTGCATAGACGCTACTAAATTACCTTTAACAACATCGGTCTCACGATCTATACCAGCGCTTATGTCTCGATCAAACTGTGCAAAAATTACATCACTGGACACAGCATCATTCTCGGTGCTTCCCCATTGGATATTAAGAGCATCCATCCCCTGTTTGGCGGCCCAATAACCTTTAGCGACCACGGCAACGGATTCTGCAAAGGTGAAGCTACCAAGCATTGAACTAACCTCGGTAGAGGGTAACCGAACAACATCCATAACACCGTTGATTGCGCGTGTAAGAACATCATCAATACGATCAATGCCGCCGCCGAAGGTTGGCGCCCGCCTCACCGTGGCATAAAGCATGTCAGGTAAGCGCACATCAAGCGCAAAGATTGCCGTACCATCGACCTTACTCGGGAGATCATGTCGCTCTACATGTCGCCCCATAATTTTAAATTCATCTACCGACTTTAAGGTCGGTGATACCGGCGGTGTCATCTGACCGGCCGACTCGGCAAACGCAGCGTAAGGCTCGACCCGACCACTGGCTTTATGCATCAGCTGGCTATTTTCTGCAATTACTTCGTTAACAGGCACTTGCCAGGCCTCTGCCGCAGCTATCTTCAGCATCTCCTTCACTGCAGCGCCGGCAATACGCATTCCATATGCACCTGTGGTCCTAACACTGAGACTACCACCGGTAATCTGCAGATCAAGGGCATGCGCTGTGCGAATGAGGGCACCTTCTACCGTAGGGAGAACGAAATCGGGGATATCCGCGCCGCCCAGTAGTATAGATTGACCCAAAGGATAGTTAGCAAATTCACCAAGAGCTGGCGCTTCTTCAAACTTAACAAGGTCCCAATCCGCATCGAGTTCATCGGCCAACATTTGAGCTAACGCCGTACCAACACCCTGACCCATTTCAGCATGTGGAATAATCGCGGTAACCACGTTATCACTATCAAGTTTTACCCAAGTATGCAGTAACGTTTCGCCCTCACCGGCAACGAGCTTGGACAGTTCTGCGGCACGATTCCCTGGACGAATAGCAACACCGACAATTAAACCACCACCGACAACAACACCGGCACTAATAAACGCTCTTCTGGTCCACTTACCCATTGTTAAGCTCCCGAGCTAACTCAGCAAGAGCTGGATCAAACTGCTGCACCCCTGCGGCAGACTTAATCGCTCTACGAATTCGCGAATACATGCCGCAGCGACAAATATTACCGGACATGGCACTATTAATGTCGGCATCAGAGGGCGATGGATTAGTGGCTAAAAGCGCTGCCGCAGACATAAGTTGCCCCGACTGGCAGTAACCGCACTGAGGCACCTGTTCTTCAATCCAAGCGCTCTGGAGAGGGTGAAGCTCGTCATTACTAGGAGCAAGCCCCTCAATAGTAGTAATTTTTTTACCACTGACTGCCGACACGGGCGTGACACAAGAACGTATGGCCGAACCATTTACATGTACTGTGCAAGCGCCACACTGAGCTATACCACAACCAAATTTTGTACCCGTAAGAGCAAGTTGCTCTCGGAGCACCCACAATAAGGGGGTTGAGGGGTCTACCTCGAGTTTTTGTTCAGTACCATTAACAGTTATCACGGTCATTTTTGACTCTCTTAACTTAGTTTGGTTTGAGGGTATTATTATTACGTTAAAAAATATGATTTGCCGAACAGGTTAATGTTAACAAGTAGGCAAATTAATCATACCAATCGATAAAACTATTCTAGAACTATGTAGACCTGCCTTAATCAATTAATTTAAAAACGCAGTTTGGCTCTGACTTAGGATCGCTTTAAACTAGTCTCCTGACACTAGTTTGTCAAACCACTTTTGATCAATGCTTTTTTATCTGCGACTCCTGAGTTTTCTCAGTTTTGATTTGCTGAACGAGAAAGGCTAAATCCTCTGGGTAATCTATGTCATCAGCAACATTCCCTAACACTAGGGCCTTGGGTGCAGGGCAGATGCTTTCCAAAAGGTCCTTGCCGCCTTTATCACCGTTCAAATTCATTAAGGCATTAAAATAGGCTTTGCCAAATATTGCTGGCACACCAAGATGACTATTATATTGAGTACAAGCAACTTGCTGGTTATCAAACAGTTCGATTAGCTGCTCTAAATGATGGCTCTTGATGCGCGGCTGGTCAGCCAGCAAAACTAAAATGGCATCGAAGTCATCTTGGAGATGGGTAACACCGATAGCTATTGAACTACCAAGTCCCTGTTGCCATTGAGAGTTAATAATAATCGTAGTAGAGGAAATGTAGCGGCATACTTCATCAGAGTTTTTTCCTAACACCGAATAAACCGCTCCAGGGAAAAGGCTATTGGCCGTGTCTATACAGTGTTGCAACATTGGCTTACCACCAATGCGCGCGAGTTGCTTTACTGAACCAAACCTAGAGGCTTCACCGGCAGCAAGAATAAGTGCGGCAGTCTTCATATAAGTGTACTTATGGAACGAGCATCTTTTCCATTAACCACGGCTTGGCACTCCGCTAAAATAGACAGCGCAATATCTTCTGGAAACTCACCACCCAAGCGTAATCCAGCCGGGCCAGCAATAGTAATTGCCAAGTTATTTTTGTCCAACCCCGCCAACGCTAAGACCTGCTCTTTACGAACTATGGGTCCGAGTAAACCCAAGTATTTAACAGTGGAACTTTGTAAAGCCGCCAAAGCATCTGCGTCAAGTTGCAGGTTATGTGTCATGACAATGGCTGCATCAAAGTTATGAAATAAAGGCTCTTCAACCAACTGCAATAGCGGACATCGCAAAATAGTTGCCACCCGCATAAAATGCTCACGACGAGCATTAGCAGGCCGCGGATCGCAGACGGTTATTTCCCAGCCCAATGTCGCCGCTAGATTGGCTAAGGGTCGAGCATCGACACCACCACCAGCAATCAACAAATGAAACGGCGGCTTTATTGCCGTTGCCAGCCACGTATGTTCGTTCAACTCAATTAGCGCTGCATTTTCACGGACTAACTGCTTGGTGATGGCACTAAATTTAGCACTGTCTTGCAGTAAGATATCAGCTTCAGCAGTCTCACCATGTTCGGTAATTTTTTGTAGAAAAATAGAGGTTTGCCGATGTGCCAAGGCATCTAAAATAGACGGTAACTGTAAGTAGGTATTTTCAGCAAGGACAGGTTGCAGCAGTATATGAATAGTGCCTCCGCAACCAATACCTAACAGAAAAGACATGTTATCTTCATCGCTAGCATCGTAACAAACCGTCATTGATCGCTTTGATCGCATGACCTGTGACGCCTTTTTTTGTATATCGGCTTCCAAGCAACCACCACTCAACAATCCGAACTGCTCACCTAGGTCATTGAATAGCATCATAGCGCCGGGGGAGCGATAGCTGGGACCGTCTATTTTATACAACGTCCCCAGCACCCATTTTTGCTCGTCGCGTTTTGGGTACCACTGGCTGAGTTGCTGGGAGAATTGGTTAAACATGCGTAAGTATAGATTATTCTATGCTGAGAAAGAGGATTTAATAGATAAAGACTGTTACATTCACGTAATTTTTTTTATAGTGAGAAACATAATTTTTTGAGCCAAATATCATGCCACTAGTCACACCACTCCCCGCCGATTCCAATGCCGAGGTTGCCGAACTGGCAGAGTTTTTTAACGAGACCTTGGGGTTTTGCCCAAACAGTGTGTTGACCATGATGCATCGGCCTAAAATTGCCAAGGCTTTTATTGAACTGAACATGGCTGTTATGGAAAACCAGGGTAGAGTGACCAGCGCACTAAAAAGACTCATTGCCTATGTATCTAGCAATGTCACTGGCTGTCGTTATTGTCAGGCGCATACCATTAGAGCAGCGGAGCGCTATGGGGCAGAGCAAGAGCAGTTAGATAATATTTGGGAGTACCAAACCCACCCGGCTTTCTCACCCGCAGAACGCGCCGCCCTAGATTTTTCAATCGCCGCCTCCACAGTGCCTAATGGAGTTGATGCAGACATACAGACTCGCCTGCACGAGCACTGGAATGATAATGATATTGTTGAATTACTAGGCGTCATTTCGCTATTTGGCTATTTGAACCGCTGGAATGATTCTATGGCAACAACACTGGAAGAAGGCGCGATCGCATCCGGTGAATCGCTACTCGCGCATCAGGGTTGGTGTGTCGAAAAACATGTTTAATATAAAAAAGCCCGCTTTATCGGCGGGCTTTAGTCTAATTATCTAACGCGGCAAGCCTGTCTGGTGGAATATAGTCGAAGATAAAATTGATACGGTCATCTTTACCTTTATTCATAACACTATGTTGTTTTTGGTTGTTCAGCTCATAGGCCTTACCCACTTCAAACTTAAAAGGCTTACCGTCAATCATAAAGCGAACTCTTGAGTTTGCAGTAATTGGGATATGAATACGATGCCCAGCATGAAACGACGGGTGCTTATCAAAATGGGGGGTAATAACGCCACCGGAAACTAGTTTAGCTGCCATGGCTCGAATAATTTTCCCACCAGGTGGATAGTATTGCTCAAGAATACCTTTCATGATCGGTAACGCAGTGTTTGACAAAGAAGCCCATGCAGACTCTTCAGTGACGGCAATCTTTGGCCACTGCTCAGTATCAATAAACAGCATCACCAATGACTGAGTTTGCGAGTGCACGTCATAAGCGGTCTGCCGATGGCTATTGTCAAACCACGCCTTATCATCTACCGCCAAGATAGCGTCACGCAACGGCGCAATGTCTATATTGCCAAGATCTCTTACCGGAACACCAATGTCCATACCTACGCCCTTCTTATGTCTATGGCAAAAACAATAATCAATATTGTTTGGTGAGTCAAATAAATTAAAACGGCCCTAGTTCAACTCGTTAACCGCGCGATAGGCTTGCTCAACCGCAGCGTCTAACAGTGCGGAGGCAGCTGAGTCTGAATTAGCTATAACTATGCGGCCAAATGGCTTACGACCAATCATATGAGGATAGCGTGAGTCTTGGTCATTGTCATAGACCGTATCAAATAATGGGTTGTACCAATAGGAGTATCCGTGGGACCAGCGATTGACCGTAATACCAATGATATCCTCAGCCGCATCAAAGCCTCCTTCACCCAATATGCTCTGTAATTGATCTCGCACATTACGCTCGATAACGTCAAAGGGCGTAGCAAGTAGCTCATAACGACCTAGCCGATATTGCTGTTGAGCGCTCAGCCCCTCGCCATAGCGATGAGGGAAGCGCTCCATATGGACTATCACAGGCTCATTTTCGTTAGCCGTAAAGGAGTAGTCACCAAAGCTTACAGGGAAATCAATCATTGCATTAATATGGTAGCTGCCGGGGCAGATCACTGCACCAATTTCAAGCTTTTTCCATGCTTTCCAATTGCGCAGAGCAACACTGGTATAGAGAATCGGAACCTTGGTTTGAAAGGCTAAAGCCTCGCGCTGAGTCTCTGGCATTTCGGGACACAAATAGGGAATCATGCTGCTATTGCAGGCGAGTATAGAGCCCTCTGCAGTCACCTCATAAGCCTGATCGTTTTGCACATAGGATACGATTACTTGCTGTTTTCCTGACTCAGTTTGAGTATTTTTTACATTAGTCACTGTACTATTTAGGCGCACTTGAATGCTTGACTCAGCACGATCAAGTTTTGAGTAATCGAAACGCGCATTAATCAAACTCTCCATACTCGTTCCCCGAGCGACTTCTGGGATTAAATGCCGCACTAGTTGCCGCGCAATGGAGGCATTACCATCAGGAAAATGATGTATATAGGCCTCATCAGATTCTTGTTTGGGCAATCCGGTAGCAGCCCAGCCGGGCAACCCGCCATATGACATTGCGCTGATCGTATTTACTGAGTCAATCCCAACCCCAGAGTCTATACTGAGATCCTGGAGTACTTTAAACACGTCAGATTCAGTAATCTTTAAGTGCTTTGTCAGAAAATCTTGGTAACTAATACGATATAAATATTCCCACTTATCGTCACCTTTGATATGCGGCATCTGATCTTCTTTAGTCGTCAATAACCGCAAAAATTGTTTTTTTGCCGCTGCTGAGATGGGCATCTGATCAACCGCTTGCTTATCAGAGAGTTTGGATGAAAGGACAGGAATATAATCATCAAATATACCGAGATCATAAGAAACGGTTTTGCGTTCACCCCAATATTCACTATTGAAGTGAATCGCGGCTCTGAGCTTATTTTTTTTAAAAAAATCTTGGTCATAAGCAGTATCAAAGACTTTTAGGTTTACTCCGAGTTCACCGAGTAACTGCTTAACAATCGGGCTATAGTCTGAGGGCTCCTGCATCGTCTGTGCGCCACCGTAACCGATCAATGTTTGGCCGCCAATGTCGAACTCATTACGCTTAGCATGACCACCAAAATCATCATGATTATCCAAAATTAGAATCGTCGATTTTGGATATTTTTTACGATAAAAGTAGGCAGCTGAAAGGCCACTAATTCCACCCCCCACAACAACAAGGTCGTAGACTCTATTTGACGCTGACTGAACAGGACCCCAATCAGTTTGGCCTTTGCGAGCCAATCCATGGCTCACATCAAAAGAGCCGTTATGATTACCACGTAACCCACTTCGTTTAGGCGGATAGTACATAGCATCGATTAGATCATAACCTTTTGGAACATCAGACTTTTCCCCCCAACCTGCTGCAGCGTTAGGGAAAAGTGTCGCGGCGGTCAATCCTGCAACACCATGAAGAAGATCTCGTCGAGTTATGGGACGATTCATACCTAATGACTGATCAGATTTTTTCATTTTTTTTCATTTTGCTATTTCTAGCTGGGCAAAATAGCCGAGCTAGTCTTTATTTACAGTCGATCAACTAATTTGTAGTACATCATCCCCAACGCTACCATCTGATTGCGAAAAATGTGTTGGCCCGGGATCCATGTAGGCTTAATATTAGCGAACACGTCAAAACGCTCCAGAGTCCCACCAACCGTATCAGCCATAATCTGTCCCGCCAAATGAGTAACATTCACGCCATGTCCTGAGTAACCCTGCGAGTAAATAATATTAGGCGCTAATTTCCCCATCTGCGGCACTCGGTTGGCCGTTACACCTATAGTACCGCCCCACCCAAAGTCGAATTTAGTGTTGGCCAACTGAGGGTATATTTTTAATAACCTAGGAATTAGGGTCTTTTTAATAACTTCAGGGTCGCTCCCAAAGTAGGTGAATCGACCGCCAAAAAGTAGTCGTTTATCAGCACTGAGGCGAAAATATTCCAAAATATAATTGGGATCACACACGGCTAAATCTTCAGAATTTATCTCGTTGGCTAGCGTATCCGAAAGCGGTTCAGAGCCGATAATGAAGCTATTAACAGGAAACAAAATGCCACGTAATTTGGGCTCTAGAAAATGGTAGGCATTACCCGCAAGAACTACAAAATCGGCAGTGACTGATCCGTTTGCCGTCACAACAGTAGCTTTAGCGCCACGCTTGATATCAAGAACTGGTGAGTGCTCATAAATCGTTGCTCCAAGAGACACTGCGGCAGCGGCCTCGCCAATACAAAGATTCAGCGGGTGGACATGACCATTACCGTCATTTCGCAATGCTCCAATGTATGCCTTTGTACCCAATAGATGCTGAGTCTCTTGCTTAGACAGCATTTGATAATTATGGGGGAAATCGAACTTCTGCAACTGCTCATAGTGAGCCTGTAGATCTTTGATATGCCGAGGTTTAATGGCAACATCAACGTATCCAGACTTTAAATCACAGTCGATATTATAGGTTTTAACACGCTCACGAATAATTTCATGCCCAGCCCAACCCATGTCCCAAAGTCTACGTTCACCCTCTGATCCGAGGGTCGCAGCCATTTTATTGTCCCCAGATATACCACCAATCATTTGTCCTCCATTGCGTCCAGAGGCACCCCAGCCAACCTTATTAGACTCAACAACATGCACATTATAGCCGCGCTCAGCAAGGTGTAATGCAGTGGATATTCCTGTAAAGCCGGCACCCACAACACAGACGTCTGCGCTAACATCTCCCCGTAGCTGAGGATAATCTGTATTTTGATTCACGCTCGCTGCATAGTAGGAACTAGTATGTGATTGGGGAGTCATCATCACGTAATCAAAGCCTCAATTTGCTATTTAATAGAATGCAGTTGTTATCCCAAATATGGCTAACGCTGACATCCTACCCTATCGGCAAAAACAGCGCCTGACTATTAAAATAAGGTAAGTTATCTGTAAAGGCTAAAGAGTTAGGGGCTGCAATGATCGGCGGAATTGCGCAGGCGTCTGCCCTGTTGCCTTTTTGAAGGCTGCATAAAAGGCAGAATTTGAATTAAAGCCAACCGCGAAAGAGACATCTAAAATTGATTGAGATACCGCATCATTGCGAAGCAAAATCGACTTTGCCTCGGTAATTCTGTAGCTATTTAGGAAATCAAAAAAGCTCATCTTAAAGCCAGAATTCACTGCTTGAGATAGGTGATTCACTGAGCAGTCGACCATGGCCGCTAGCCGCGGAAGAGTGAGGTCTGGATCAAGATAGGCTTTGTGTTTATCCATTAGATCCGCTAGTTGACGCTTGTAGTTTTCAAGTTGCTGATCATCAAGTCCCGATTTTGCGTATTTAGGAGCGCCTATGTCATCGGTCACCGCCGCAAGAGAAGTGATGGAATGCATAGGGTCATAATAATCGGTAATCCTTACGGCACCATCACCTTTTAAAACAATGAATTCTGCACCGCTCCAACTTTCAGAGTTAAGATTAATAGAGGACATTCTGTACTGGAATGCTAGGGAGTTATCACTGCACAGAACTTCGCTAGTAAGCTCATAACGACGGTCTTGGGATGCAAAAAATCCCGCCAGATTGGTAATTAGCTCATCGCGAGAAAATTGTTGATGGGTAGGAATATCGCAGTAGGTACCATTGATAGCTAGGTGATCGGCAACCCCTTTAGCATCACTGTGGTTCCAAGCATCGAAGTAGCTATCTACAAAATCTATTGCGCGCATCACAAGTCGCTCCTGACATTCATTACTTCTTGAAGACCGAGTATAGCCGAACTTTACGCAAGGAATCTAGGCCAAAGGCCTCCCCATAGGGGTAGCAAGTTCCGCAGTAACGATAGTTAGTAAGCCTAGAATCTATAGCGTACTTTGGCAATTATAGATTCCACCTGAACACCCTTCCAACCCTCATTAAAGAGCATGTCTGGGCCTTCAGTGCCGCTATCACTGCCAAAAAATCCACCGCGACTGTATACTACGAATATGTCTGAGAGAGGAGCAAGTTGATAGCGATAACGAATTTGAAATGCCGTATCACTGATACTAAAGTTCGAGGATTCTGTACCTGATACCTGCAGGCCTCCGCTATTATCAAGTTGATAACTATTAATTACCTCGGCATCCATACCAATCCACTGAAATTTAAGACGCACTTCTTGACGATTGGAGGGATACCAATCTAAGCGAATATCACCAGAGTATCTGTCGGTTTCATAACCCGCCAACTGAGACACTTCTGAATCCCACAAAAGCCATTCTCTATATTTTTTAAAACCAACTCTACCACCAAGAGTCAAGGTTTCAGTTAGATATAACTGCGGTCGAATAAAGGCGCCATAGTATAATTCGCCGGTATCCTCTGTCCCCGTATAGGCTTTAGCACTAAACACAAAATCATTGCCTCTGGGGCTCTCATACCGCACCCCAACATTATATTTTGCTGGCCGAAAATATGATCCATTACCACGAGTAATACGATCATCCCAACCCGATGATGTAGTTTCTAGATCTGCTGATATTTTACGAGTAGATTTAAATATCCATTCAGATTTCAATTCAGCCCAGGCGTATAGGCGGTCACCAGCTGTATTCTCAGCATAGGAGTATGAAAATTCAGTAGACCCCGATAACAAGGATGATTCCTGATCATATTTGCGACGGTCATAACGATGGTAGCCGAAAAATTCGTCAAACGCATTTCGTCTCATGAAACCCATGTCATTCATCTCAAATTCATCTCCGTAGTGAGAAAAATATAATGCATGAGACCATTTATCGCTGGGGGCATAGGACCAGTTCATCCATCCCGCATAATCTTGCTGATCAATCGCATAATAGTTATTTTCATCATTAGGTACCTGCTTAATATCACTGTGCAAAATTTGTCCAGAGACTCTGCCTTTATTACTGGAGTCCCATTTAATATCAATACCCTGGACTGTTGCCTCACGTCCTAATAAATCTCGAGTGACGTGGGTTAATCGATGTCCAAAAGACAAATCATCCACTTTTCTCTGAATACGGCTGGATATAAATTCACCACCAGCACCACCTTCAGACATATCTTCTCTAACAGCAAACAGACCCATATCAACTGACTTTCCATAGCGAGTCAGCTTTACTGCTCCATCTATATCTAGCAATCCACTATTAGCTCCGGCCCCGATCCGACGTGTATAGAGAACAACATCTTCATTAGGTTGAGCGCTACTAAACAGCGCTTGATTTTCGGTAAAGAACGGTCTTTTTTCAGCCACAAATGTCTCAAAGGCAGAGAAATTAACAACTAAGTCATCACTCTCGACCTGACCAAAATCAGGGTTTATAGCCCCTGTTAACTGAGTAGTGCTGTTCGGTCGCCATATAAAATCTAAACCTACCTTTGTATCATTAGTTAAAGTTCCGCCCTCCGGACTCTTTAAATTACTGTTATGGCTAGCATAAGGAAACCAGTCCAGTGTCGAGGCTTTTACCTGTTTAACCTCTATCGGATGCCAGTCCTCCATGAAGGTAGTTCGAGTATAAAAAGCATTAGGGAAAGCGAACCGCAATGACTCGTTATAAACCACTCGCGAGAACCATACAGCCATCTTCTTGTTACCATCTGAGGATCCAGACATTGGTGCAACTGTCCACGGAATATGTATTTCACTAAACCAATAATCACCGGTGGTAGAGGTCTGTGAATACCAAGTCCCGTCCCAGTCTCCAGAGTATGTTCCTGATCCTATAGTGCCATCTTGTCTTGAATTAGCAGAGCCCACAGTAAAATCATAGGCTGCAACAGCAGTTCCATCAAAGTCGATACTAACCACATTACGATCGGCTTCGATTTGTGCGTCTCTAGGAAAACGTCGATTAACCCGTTTAACCGATGCTGGCTGGAAGTTCTTAAAACTAACAAAAATACCCTCTTTGTTGGTGATCATGCGCACTTCGGTAGCATATTTAGCAACATCGCCGGTTAATGGCTCAACAGTAACGAAATCCGTATAGACATTAGCATTCTGCCACTCAGGCTCATCAAGCACGCCATCAATAGTAATATCACCATAGGCCGTAGAGCCCATCAGGAAAAAACCAAGGATAGCTAAGAGTAAAAAATGATAAGAAGACTGGTTCATAACTAAGGGACACTTTCGGAATGTATTGGGTAGCACGTTATTTTATGGATTCACCATAAAATTACTACATAAAAGATGATAATCAACCTGAATATAGGCTATTTTAACAACTTAGAATGCTCAAAAGAGTCGCTAAAACCTGCCCAACCAAGCGGGCGCTTTATAGGGTATAACCGTGACCTGGTCACCTGCGTGAATAATACCCGGGACTTCTATTACACCAACAACGCCTCGACTATATTTTGACGCTGCTAAAAATGTACCTTTGGGGATAACAGCCCCGCTACTAGTCGTATGAATCAACGCTAAATTCTCGTCCATATCAACGCATGGTGGATTATATTCTTCGACAATTAACTCTGCACCAGAGGGGAATTTAAGAACACTCCCTTTGGGTAGATGCGATAGATTGGGCACCCCCGACAAACAAAGATTAGCCCCAACGCTCGCTGCGGACAAAGACTGAGTTAAATCCATTTTTTGAGCGATATCAGCTAACTCTTCGACAGAAACTGCGGACCACTGTCTTTCATTGCGCCGGGTAGTACCTGACACTTGCTTATCACCCGATTCCCAAGCCTCTCTTTCAAATGAGGCATGGCGGTCGCCAACAAATCCGGAGAGCTGCGCATTAAGCAGTAATCGTGGCTCTTTGCCTATTTTCTCCTCTGAGGCTCCTAAACAAACCGAATCGACCTGACAAATGAATCGTTTCATATATTTCTCAATATTAAAAAGCGGCTGGTGGGGTTGCTCTAGCGCGCTCCGGCGCCCAAAAAGGTTTTTCCTGGAGGGTACACTTCGCTACCTTACTATGGTGCCGTAGCTCTTTCGAATAGTAAATTTCCGCCCAAATGGTACTCTTGAGCGCTGAAGTCTTAACCATTGCTAAGGCAATGTTGGCCTTTACCACCGGCGACCACATTGCCGAGGTGACATAGCCAATCTCCTTACTACAGTCCTTGTCAGCATATAAAAAAGATTCTTCTGCAGGCTTATTACCCTCTATGTCTAACTTTACTAGGGTATATTCAGCGCCTTGATCACGTTCTTTCAAAAGTGCATTTCTGCCATTAAAGTGTGGTTTTTTAAAATCTACTAGCCAATCTAAACTTAACTCAAATGGTGTTTGGTCATACTGGAAATGAATCGTTTTCAACGCTTCATTAAACTCCATACCCGGCATAATAAAGCCAGCCTCTAAACGTGCCATGTTAGTTGCAGATTCGCCATAAGGCTGGATACCGTAATTTTCTCCCGCACAATAAAGGGCATCCCAAAACTCTAATGCTAAGTCAGGGGAAATCCAAAGCTCATAACCCAGATCACCGGTAAACCCAGTTCGTGAAACCATTAATGGCGTATCTTCACTTCCCGCAAACGGAAAGTGTGCAATACAGAATGGTTTGAGGTTTTCAATACCCTGCAAACCCATCTTCTTAAGAACTTCACAGCTGGTGGGACCTTGTAACGAGAGCGCCGCAATATCATCGGACATATCAGTAATATGTAATTGATTAAAGCCAAACGCGCTTTTGCGCAACCACGCCAATGATGGACTGCCACAGGTAAGCAAAAATCGATCTGCGCCAAGCTTAAAAATTGTCCCATCATCAATAAGACGACCCTCATCAGTGCACCAGCAAACGTAGGTCACTCTATTTTCTTTAAGTTTAGTAATATCTCTGGTGACCATTCTATTGAGCATTGCTTCGGCGTCAGGACCACTCAGAATATATTTTTGCATCGGACAAATGTCATAAGTCGCACAACTATTACGAATACAAAAGTACTCATACTCTTCATCGTAATAGTAATCAGCAAACTTGTAACCATTCCAACTGGACCAAGCATCGCGTAGGTTCAATGCCGCCTGACGAGGATGAAAAGGACTTTCCTTTAGTCGTTCGCCTGCAAAAGGATCGGTGACATCTGGCATGCTATTCATCGTAAAAATCATCCTCTGGTACAGTATTGGGTCGCTTCAAGTCCATAAGAATTTCTCGCGCTGCATTGGCACCGCAAGCTGATGAAACTCCACCCCCTGGATGCGTAGATGAACCGCACATATACATGTTTTTAATCGGCATACGATACTGGGCATAGCCAGGAAACGGACGATTAAACAATAGTTGGTCAATAGTTAACTCGCCCTGAAAAATATTACCTTCGGTGAGTCCTATTTCAGCTTCTATATCATGAGGCGTGCGAACTTCCATATGAACAATCAAATCTTTAAAGCCAGGACTATAGCGCTCAAGTTTATTGACCACTGTCTGGCCAAAGGCATCGCGCTTTTCGGATGTCCATGGCCCATCGGCCAATTGAGGTGGGCAATATTGTACAAAATTCGACATCCAGTGTTGACCTGGCGGCGCTACAGTAGGGTCCCAAGCTGAGGGTATGACTGACTCTATAAAGGGGTCCTCAGACCAGCGACCATGCTTCCAACAGTCATAGGCACGCTCCATGGTTTCCATTGACCCAACAAACCCTTGTCCACCGCGATTAATATATCGGTTATCGGCCACATTATTGAACTTGGGCAAGCCCGAGAGGGCTATATTGACCTTGCCAGATGAGCCTCTAATTTTAAAGTTTTTCGCCTTTTCATAGATACCCGCTGGCAAGTCATTTTTGTCCATGCATTGAGTAAATGTGCGTTTGGCATCCATGTTAGAAACGACAATATTCGAATGTAACTCGTCACCATTGTCCAGTACCACACCGGTGGCTTTACCATTTTTAACTACGATTTTATCAACGCCAGCATTGGTTCGAATCTCACCACCATGCTCTTGTAAAGCACCTGCTATGGCATTGGAAATAGCACCCATGCCGCCTCTTGCTAAACCCCAGGCGCCCACGTTGCCATCAACATCTCCCATGACATGATGCAGCAAGATATAAGCCGAACCCGGAGAGTACACCCCCAATGCAGTACCAATAACACCTGGGCTGGCCATGGCCGCTTTTATCAAGTCATCTTCAAAGTAGTCATCCAAAAAATCAGCGGCGCTCATAGTAAAAAAACGAATGTACTCATAAAGTTCTTTCTCACCGAGAGACCAAAACTCTTTTGCCATCCACAGTAGCTCACGTATATCTCTTGGCTTAAATGAAGTTGGGTTTGGTGGTGTACGAAGTAATGTTTTACGAATTAGTTGTGCATAGCGTCCAAGGTCAGTCTGAAAGCGAAACATTGCATCCGCATCATGCGGGGAGCGACGGCGCAACTGATTATACTCAGCTTCTTCAGAGTGATAACTGGCCATCGTATCGCCGTTATCAGCAAATACCACCGTGCCCAGATATGGCACTAAAACTAGCCCATGCTTCGTTAAATTTAAATCACGGTGGATGGTCTGTCGCATCATACTGCAAACATAGGAACAGCTTGAATAGAACCAGCCGTCATGCATTTCGCGAGTCACCGCAGCACCGCCAATGTACTCGTTTTTTTCAACAACTAGCACATCAAGGCCTGCTTTAGCTAAGTAGGCTGCATTAGTTAATCCATTGTGACCAGCACCGACAATAATGGCATCATACTTTTTCATAGCTCTTTCTTCGCCCCAATAATTTCTTTGGCCGCATTATGACCAGGGCCACCCATTAACCCTCCGCCAGGATGACTTCCGGCACCACACAGATAGAGCCCAGGAATTGGGGTGCTATATTGGGCGGCCTCATAAGTAGGCCGCATCATCAACATTTGATCCATCGACAACTCAGCATGATGCCAATGACCCCCAGTGAGATGATAGGTTTGCTCTAAATCTGCTGGCGTTAAAATCTCACCATGAATAATTTGTTGCCTAATACCCGGAGCATAAGACTCCAGGGTATCAACCAAGCGCTGATATAAGTTTTGACGTGCCTCATCCGTCCAGCCGCCCTTGAGCCTGTGAGGAACATACATAACATGAGCAGACAATACCTGTTGTCCCTTGGGCGCCAATGATGGATCTACCATGCTCGGAATAATAATTTCCATGACCGGTGACTTCGAGTATTCCCCGTATTTGGCATCATCAAAAGCAAATTCAATAGCATCTAGTTTTGGTGCGATGATCATACGGCCATTCGGATTTTTCAAACCAGTGAATTTTGGCGCGCCGTCTAACGCAAGATGTAACTTGGCCACATACCCGTCGCATCGCAATCGATTAATTCGGTTGGTAAAGCCAATTTCAAGGTTGTTGGCGCCCACTAAATTCAAAAAAGTTTGCTTGGGGTCTGCCGAGGAGACAACCCGAGCGCTACTGATTAAGGTTCCATCGGCAAGTTCAACGCCGGTGGCTGCCAGCCCACTAGAACTACCTTCAATAACAATGCGCTTAACCAATGCTCCGGTCTTGACCGTGACACCGGCATCCAAAGCGGCATTGTGCAGCGCACTAATTAAATTCTGGATACCCCCCTCTGGTAGTGAATGAGCACCATGATGCTTGCCGCTCATTCGATACAGCATGTTAAGTACAGTGGCGTTGGGAGAGCGCGGTGCCATCTTAGACCCAATAAGGCCATCCCAACTAAGTACCGCTTTTAAGATGTCGTTATCAAAATTCTCATCCATTAAATCGCGCGCAGGTAACGTCGCCACACGCATAAACTCACCCATATCCTTTTTACCCAAAAGACGCAGTTTAAGACCGAGCTGCCCAAACGTCATGAGATCCGGAAAGCTATTGTCGCCAATGCGCGGCATGGTTTTGAGCCAGAATGGCTTAAGCATCTTAGCGAAACGCTTTAATAGGACAAGGTAGTCGGCATATGTTTGCTGATCCTCTTTATTAACGCCACTGATATGCTCCCCAGCAACAACGACATGCTCTCCATTTAGATTCAAGCCAATAGTGTCGAGCACTTCGGAACTGGGCGTATAACCGTGTTTGAGTAAATTTAATTGCTCAACCACTTTTTCTGAAAAATGGCTCAAACTGTGAGCAACTGGAGCTCTAAAGCCTGGGTGAAATTCGCGCGTGGTCGCTAAACCGCCTAAACCGTCGGTTGCTTCTAATAGCAGAACTGACTGACCTTTTTGAGCAAGATAAGTAGCGCAGATTAGGCCGTTGTGGCCACCACCAATGATTATATTGTCGTATGTTTGCAACAGACACTCTCTTAAAGTTAAACGTAATATGGAGACTAGTAGCAGCCCTCTTTTCTCACCACCGCGCCTATACGCATTGAGCCTTAAGCTTCAGCATCATTAATCTCATCACGCCATTCGACAATATTCATCTCAATAGCCACAAAGCCAGCAATCCAAACAAATTCATCCCAGGCAAACATATAATGACCTCGATAAATCCAGTAACCAGCTGCAGCCCAAAGTAGAGAATAAAGACACAATTTTGCAATGCCCAATCCCTTAAAAATAATCCCCTGCCCAACATTTCGATCCTGTAGCCAAACCGCCACCTCGATACTAAGTAGTATCAGTAACCAAATAATGGCTTCAAACATATCAATCCAAGCTAACTCTTTTTCAATGGCTAGCCCTGCTGCGTCTTCGACAATAAAAAACGTCGGAGGGTCTACATAAAAGAACTGGTTAGCTGAAGACAAACTGGCACAGTTGCTACTATTGATGTCGGAATATGCCAAGTTAAAGGCGTAGGAGAGATCTTTTTCGATTAACTGACAAAGGTTAGTTACTCCCTCAACAGGCACTGACGCATAGATCTCAGTGAGGTAAACACCGTAGGCATAGAGAGTGTGTGCCAGCGAAATATAACAGACCACTCTTACGCCTTGCATTAACAACGTTTTGGTACGAGATAGTGGCTCATCGGAAAGAAGATAAGTCTCTAACTCAAATAGCAGCAGTAATATAATCCAAGCACTTTCATCGATAGTAGTTGCAAAAGCCCGGGAAACCTCTAACAGCGAACTCCCAACGTAAAGAGTATGACCAGCGATAATCCAGTCATTTCTGATATAAAAACCAAAATTAATAATAACTAAAGCATAGACGGACCACTTAATGGTCTGTCGAACATCAAGCGAATATTGTCCAATAGTGATAACTTTGGCACTCACAATACAATCTCTGATCTGCGCATAAAGTATACTTTTCCTATTATTTTAGTCCTGTCCTTGGTACCAGATCGGTGAAGTCCATGCCATTTCTACAATTTCTTTCGGGTAGCTTCCATCAGTACATACCGATGGACGTTGACCCTCATCAATAGAGGCGCAGTCATAGGTGTGCCAGCGCGCAGTCGCAGGCTCAATCGCTCGCAGGTAGTAATAAGCGGATTGAGTTGGTTCAAAGTCATTATCAACATAAACCTCACAAAGACTATCTGCGCCTTTGTCAGTGCTAACCACGGGAATTACTTCTGCATTTAACTTACCTTCGTCATCAACCCAGCCTTTGATTAACTCAAGGGCGCGTAATTTTTGCCCATCAGGATCTTTAACAGCGTAGGTTAGGAACGAGGGTTTAGCTATTGATGATGATGCGATCAGATCACCACCCATGGGGACTCCATTTGCATAGGCATATGTAATCATGTCATCGCGCCCACAGAGTCCTTGGTCCAGAGACCAACCAGCAAACAACCGAGGTCGAATTCTAGGGCCAGAGGTACCAAATACCTCTTTTCTTAACATCGCATCAAAAATTGCATCACGGGTATTTTCCTGCGCCCAGACCCCCGCTAAACCACCTGGATTACCATCGATGCCACTGGTCAAAAGTCCTGGCTGCAAGCGCTCTATTGCTGAACCTTCACCGCTGACAGCACCCACCCAAGCTGACTCTTTCACACCACCCGCATTCGCCGAATGTGTATCAGTTGCTGCAATAATGCCTAACTTGATAGGGTTTAAGCCAATGGCCTGCTCTTCCTTTAGACCCACGAGTAAAGCAGATCTCTGGAAGTCCGTGGGATGCACACAGCCAGCACCCACCATCCCGTTCTCACCAATTTCATCGACATCACATTCTTTAGTCACTGAGGAGGCAGTCATCATCACAAGACCTTCCGCGTTATAATCACGGACCATGTACTTTTTATTCTCACCTATTCGCCTGACCGCTTCCACATTGCACAATTCATCAGGTGCACCAAAAACACTGCTCAAACCGTTAATACATTCTGAACCGCCTTTGTGCTGAAAAATCTCCATAATTGGCTCTCGTTCTAACCGCTTTTGCGCATACGCACGTTTTGCCTCAGTAGTGTTTTCAAGCTGCATGTAAGGCGCCATTCGCCCATTAGCTAAGTTGGTGTTATGTGGGATAGTCAGATAATCACAGCCATTTTTGATATCACATACATCATCCAAAGCTGCCCACAATTTGCTGTCAATTGGAGCATCGATATAACTTACCGGCAATTCAGGCACCACATCATTTCTAAAGATAACATTACGATGATAATTCGATACCCCAGGGGTCCCAGTATATTCATAGGCGACAAAACTGGTAAATTCACAAGGCGTATTAGCGCTGTTAGAGACAGATTGAATATCTTGCCAAGGAGACCTTGCGTAATCGCGGCATAAGCTACCATCCTCACCACATATCTCAGGAATTCGAGTCGGTGTCTCGGTAGTAATGACGCTCGATAGCATCACCATGCCTTGACGCTCATTAGACCGGTAACCGACACAAAATGCAGTGTCATATACTGGTGATGAAGCCGTTCGGCAAAGAGCTCGTTCTCCGAGAAACTCACCATGATCCGTCACTGCCAAAAAGTCTAAGGGCCGATCAATTTTAGTACGGCCAATAGCAATGCCTTGCTCATTAATAGGGAAAATAGGAATTTCTTGTCCACGGGCGTATCGATGAGCATCCTCAGGGGTAGCGCCAGTAGTGTTAGCGGCAGCATCGAAGGAATAGCGAGTATGTATGTGCAGGTCACCAAATAATGCTGTACGATTTTGGTTAGTATTATCACAACGTTGCAGCTCCGTTTCATCACCCAACAGGCTTAAATTGAGCTCATTAATGCTTGCTTCGCTAGGTGATTCCGGACCGCTGCATGCTGTCACTAAAAAAGATATCGCCAAAACATATTTATTAACCTTGTGAAACATTTTAATCGCCTATTTTTATAGTTTAAGTAACCAGGAATTTTGGCTTAATGATAATATTTTGGACATCACTGTCCTTTTACACCCCCCATATGCGATACCCATATTTTCCTAACTCCCGACTCTGCTACGGTAAGCGTTCCACTCCAGCCTTGGGGTAACACTAAGCCCTCTCCTGCTTCAAAAATAGCTCGCTCTCCATCCTTGCTAGTCATGATTAAACTGCCATCAAGGACAAACATTAATTCGTCATATTCAAGTTCATCGTAGGACATTTGCCCGGGTTTACTTTCCCAGACTCCGATCCCAAAATTTTCATCGGCACTGTAGAAATAATCATGGCCACGCGCGATAAGATTACCACTGTCAGGTTCATAGGGCTCAAAATCGCCCAAATTATTACCCTGCAACCGAGCTCTATCCAAGCGCACAATAGCTGGGGACGTAATTGCGTGACCATCAGCATAGGATTTCGTGATACCTAAATAATTCTGACCGACAGTACCAGCAATCACCATTAATAGGCTCCAACTAAAAAACCCAACGATTTTTAACATTTTGATACGGTTTACCAAGATTAACTGTATGTTTTTTTTCATGATTAACACTCCGTGCGGTCTGCTAAATTAGCTACTCTTCAGGGAACGTGTCGTACTGCTCGCCACGATTATCCCATTCATACCATGGTGCTTTGGACCCCATAAAAATATGGTAAGCCGGCGGCAATTTTGGATTGCCATCGATCACGCCCATGGCAAGATAGAGCGCATCCGGCTCCTCTGTCAGTGCCACCAAAATATTAGACCCGCAGTTTTTACAAAACAATCTCCGGTGGTTGTCTGAGGAGGCATATGACGCGAGCTCTGACTGGCCGGAAAGGTATTTAAGAGAAGTAAGATCGACTCCAGCATAGGAGGCGAAGGCTGCCCCATGAAGGCGCCTACATTGACTACAGTGACAATGGCTATAATCGTTTATTTCGCCATCTACCTGAAAGGTTATTCGCTGACATTCACATCGTCCTGTTATCATTTTAAGACTCCTACTTAATAAAGTGCCTAAAACCTATTGGGTGGTGTCAGAGAGCTTCGCGGGTGAATCCAAAATGGTTTTGCCGACACATCACACTTTGCCCAAGTCGCTCGCCACTCCAGCTCTTTTTGATAATAGATTTCTGCCCAAATCTGTTCGGGGAGCTTGCCCTTTACAAATTCAACGTCGGCTAAGGATACATTCATCTTTAGTATTGGCGACCATACGCAAGACTTGATGGTCCCGATGCGTGATCCGCCCTTGGCATCATAAAGAAAAGCATCCGTTGGTGATTTATTACCCTCCACCGAAAGCCTGACTAATCGACGCACAGTCGGCTTTTTTGATTCAGCTAAGAGTGCTTTTTTACCCGTAAAATACGGTTTTTTAAAATTAACTAGCCACGCCAAGCCCAGCTCATAGGGTGATCGATCTCGATCTGCCCTTACTGCTGTCTCAGCAGTATTAAAGTCATCGCCAGGCATAATAAATCCAGCCTCTATGCGCACCATGTCTAGAGCACCCAAACCAATTGGACGTATGTCGAATAATCCCTGCTCTTTTACCAAAAATATCGCATCCCAAACAGCAAGAGCATGATCTGGGTCAGCCCAGACTTCATAACCTAAGTCGCCAGTGAACCCTGTACGGGACACCATGACATCGATTCCGTTAAGTGTTCTATAACCTATATCAAAAGGTCTGAGCTGGTCGACACCATCGATACCAGCAGCCGTCAAGACAGCACAAGACGTTGGGCCCTGAATCGCTAAAGCCGCAATTGCATGAGTTTCTTGTTCGATATTCACATCGAACCCTAAGCTAGATATCAACAACCAATCCAATTGATGGTGTTGTGAGCAGAGCCTATAATCACCCTCGCTTAGATGAAAAATAGTACCGTCATCAAGCACCTTACCTTCATCATTACACCAGATGACATAAGTTACTCGCTGTGGCTTTAACGTGGAAATATCACGCGTAACAAGGCGGTTTAAAAAAATCTGCGCATCTGGCCCAGTAATCCGATACTTCTCCATCGGAGTGAGATCCATAACACTGCAAGTACTTCGAACAGCAAAATACTCTGAGGCCAGGGTGTCAAATACGCGTGCAGTCTTATAGCCATTCCATGACATCCAATCTTGCACCAAGCACTGCTCATTAATTCGTGCTTGAAAAGGGCTAGGTTGTAAGACTTCTCTAAAATCAGTAGTGACATGGCTATCAGTTTGAGTCAGCATTATATGTCTCCCATAGCCAATATTCTCTGCGCCGCATTATGACCGGGAACACCGGTAATACCGCCGCCAGGATGGGCCGAAGCACCACACAGATAGAGCCCGTCAATAGGTGTTTGATACTGCGCCGATCCATGTACTGGACGCATCATAAATGATTGATCAATACTTAATTCACCATGGTGCCAATGGCCGCCGGTAATATTATATTGGTCTTCAATGTCCACTGGTGTCAGTAACTCAGTCGCTGTTACGGACGAGGAAAACTCAGGCGCATAGCGCTCAATTACCTCAGTGACTCTTTGCACAAACGTATCTCTACTCTGCTGCTGCCAACCCTCTTTTAAATGGTAGGGCGCAAACGTAGCTGATACTGACATTACATGGTGTCCAGCAGGTGCTAAAGAAGAATCGCCCACACTGGGAATAGTCATTTCCAATACCGGGTTATCTGAAAACTCACCGTACTTAGAATGATTAAACGCATGCTCTACATAACGCATGTCAGGCGCAATAATTAAGCGCTGCGACAATTGCTGCAAAGATAAACCGCTAAAAGTGGGTAATTCAGTCAGAGCAAAGTGTAATTTGGCAACATCTCCATGTTGGCGTACCGAGTTAACCCGATGACAGAACATCGCATCTAACTGCGGTGCTCCAACCAAATCGATAAAGGTAGTTTTAGCATCAGCGTTAGAAACCACAATGTTAGCCTCGACACGCTCACCGGACTGAAGGATAACACCCTGTGAACGGCCATTTTCAACTATAATTTTAGCCACTTTAACCCCGGTCCTTATGGCCACACCCGCATCGACCGCAGCTCTTTCCAGCATCGCTGAAACCTTACCCATACCTCCTATGGGAATACTCTGAGATGCCTGAGTCTCTCCCCATAACCGCTGCAAGTAGGTCAATACTGTGTTGGGCGTGCGAGGACCCATGTGTTGACCCAAAATGGCATCAACAGAAATTGCTCCCTTCAGCGCAGGGCTATCAAATACTTCATTGAGGACATCATAGATATTAATGCCGCCAACACGAAGAAACTCACGCATCGAATCAGTGCCAAGACCAAAGCGCAGACTCCAGCCCAATTTCGCTAAGGTTAATTTATCTTTTTTGTCCATGTCCTTGAGTCGTGGCGGTGTGTTCATCATCAACGGTTGAAGCGCTTTAGCATAGCCTCGAAATTCTTTTTTAAACGCTCTATAAGCCTCAAGATCTTTTGAGGAAAGACTCTTTGCTGACACATCATCACGACCTAGCGTTACATGGTCACCATCAAGCTGCAGTGAAATCGTATCTACTGGCTGGATAGATGCAGAATCTCCGATATTGAGCTTTAGGTCTTTACAGACCTTAGCATTGAGTCCGTAGAGAATATGTGCCAAACCAGAGGTACTGTAACCGTCGGCAAAAGATGATGTAGATGCTCCACCGCCCACCTTGTCTCTAGCTTCGAGTAACTGAACTTGATGACCCGCCTTGGCAAGATAAGTGGCACAGATCAAGCCATTATGGCCACCGCCGATAATCACCACTGAGTTAGACTTAGTCATCGCCAAAGTCCTCTGGAGTAGTATCAGTTTTACCAAGATCGCGAAGGATTTCGCGTGCTGCATTTGCACCTGGTGCTCCCATCACACCGCCACCAGGATGGTTTGAGGAACTACACATATACATATTTTTTACAGGCCCTCGATATTGTGCATAGCCTGGAAATGGGCGGTTAAACATCAACTGATCCAACGTTAACTCACCTTGGAAGATATTGCCCTCCGTCAAACCCACTTCGGCTTCAAGCTCACGCGGAGTACGAATCTCGGCATGTAATATTAGGTCTTTAAAATTAGGGCTGTAATCGGCTATTTGATCAATCACTGCAGCCCCAAAAGCATCGCGCTTTGCATCAGTCCACCCACCGTCTGCCTCAACCGGACAATACTGCACAAATACCGACATCATATGCTTTCCAGGAGGCGCCATAGTGGGGTCATATTGTGTTGGAATGACCATATCGACATACGGATCTTGTGACCACCGATCATCCTTCCAATCATCGTAAGCTCGCTCTAGTCGCTCAAGCGTATCGGTAAAATGCATGTGCCCAAGGGTCAGCGGAGAGCCTTTGGGTAGCGCTGGAAATTCAGGCATACCATCAAGAGCAATATTCACCTTGCCAGAGGATCCTCGTATTTTAAAGTTCTCCGCGCGTTTGACTAATTCTGCAGGCATATCCTTGGCATCCATCAGACTAAGGAATGTGCGCTTAGCATCAAGATTAGAAACCACTGTCTTAGCATAAATTTGCTCACCAGAGGCTAACATTACACCGGTCGCTTTACGGCCTTTAACCACTATATTTTGTACCTCGGCATTGGTACGAATTTCACCGCCATAAGACTTAAAAGCAGAACCAATAGCCGCAGAGACTGACCCCATACCACCGCGAGCGAATCCCCATGAACCGACATTTCCATCAACATCACCCATTGCGTGGTGAAGCAATACGTAAGCTGTCCCTGGAGAATACACACCCAGCCCAGTGCCGATGATACTACCACCAGAAAAGTGCGCCAAAATCACATCACTCTCAAAGTACTGCTCAAGATACTCAGCAATCGACATGGTAAAAAAACGAATAAACTCATAAATCTGACTTTCACTAAGACTATAAAATCGCTTTAAAAGATAGGCAAATTCCATAGCATCTCGGATTTTAAAAGAAGCTGGATCAGGAGGTGTCCGCAGTAAAAACCCACGAATTAGCCGACACCATTTCATCAGATCAGCATCAAATCTTATTGCCGCATCCGCGTCACGCTTTGAATGTCTAGCAACTTCTCGCCGCCAGACAGTGGGCTGATGATAACTGCCCAGATAATCCCCATTTTGCTTAAAGGTCACACTGCCTTGGAGCGGAACAACCTCTAATCCATGCCTACCTAAATCCAGCGCTTGATAGATCTCAGGTCTGAATAGACTACACACATAAGAGCAGTTTGAATATTTCCAGTCTTTGTGTAACTCCAGACTGGCGGTCGCACCACCGATATAATCATTCTTTTCTAAAACAACAACATTTAAACCAGCCTTGGCTAAAAAAGCGGCGTTAGTCAGACCATTGTGGCCCGCTCCAATAATGATTGCATCGTAGTTTTTCATTCTGGGTTAACGAAATCTCAGTAATTTTGAAACGGTTTGAGTATAACTATACCAAAGCAACCTGCATTCGTGGCCTATAGGTTGGGATAAACAACCATTACTGAATACTGTACCCTTTTAGTCCTATTCAGTCCCGCTAATAATTTGACGATGTTGGTAATGTTATGAATTTGACTTATCTGCACAAAGGACTCAAATTTACAACCTGCAAAAGCAAAGGTTCTGGCAAGACCATGCTTTTAGTCACCATAGATAACTATGATTAAAAGGAAACTGATTTTGAATCATCAAGAGCAAACCGATGTTTTAGTGATTGGCGGTGGAACGGCAGGCTTCGGAGCGGCAGTAGCCGCAGGTCGCCAAGGACTCAATGTAATTCTTCTTGAGGCAACCAGCAAAGTCGGTGGAGTAATGGCATTTTGCCCAGGAATGCCTTGGGGAGCCGCTTATCCTGCTGATAAAATTGTTGGTGGCCTAATGGGTGAACTGACCGAGCGGCTTGAAAAAATGCATCCACCCGCGGCTGAAAAACGTCCCTGTACCTTGGCCAATTTTGGCCCTGAAATTGTATATGATCATGATATAGCAACATTAACTATGTTCGAAATGCTCGAACATGCTGGGGTTAATGTTCGCCTCAATGCATCGGCTATTGAGCCAACAATGGAAAGTAACCAAATCAAGTCGGTCAGCTGTTTTGATCGCAACGGTGCTTTTACTGTGACCGCAGCAATAGTCATTGATTGCTCAGGCGATGGAGACCTATCCGCCAAAGCTGGAGTACCCTATACAGTTGGGGACATAAAGGGTAATACCATGGGTGTTACCTGTTCCTTTCACATGGTGGGTGTTAACTGGGACGATACCTTTGCCGAGCCGGACCCGTATTTTACTCATTTTGCAGCCAAAGGAATCAATGAAAATAGACTACATCCGGACCTAGCTAAACTCTATTTAATGAAGGGGTTTCATCATGGCAGTGTTTTTTGTAACTCCGTTCATGTGCGCGGCGTGGATGGTACCAATCCAGTTGCGATAGGACAGGCAACGCAGGAAGGTCGACGACGCTGTCATCAATTAGCGCAGTTTCTTCGTTCCGATGTGCCAGGGTTTGAAAAGGCTTACATGACACTGCTATCGCCAACAGTGGGTGTCCGTGAAACTCGAAAACTGGAGGCCGTCTATAAAATAACGGGTGAAGATCTGGCCAAAGGTACGAAATTTTCCGATGGGATTGTATGCTGTGATAACCCAATTGATGACGTTATGCGTTCAGACGCAAGCATGACCCATGAGGCGATAGTCGATCAAGGGGGGTATTACACCATTCCATTTAGATCATTAATTCCCGCGAATATCACAAACCTAATGTTTGCTGGACGCATCGTTTGCGCAGACCCCAAAGCTTTTGCCTCAGTGCGCGGAATGCCACAATGCATGACCATGGGCCAAGCAACCGGCAGCGCAGCGGCTATTGCACTAAAAAACAACACCTCCGTTCAGTCTATTAATACAAAAGCATTGATTATCGAACTCACCAAACAAGGGGTAAATGGGCTCGGAGAGACGTCACTAATCTAACAAAGCGGCTGGCGTCTGGTTACGGCGAGGATCGTTAAAAAAGGGTCCACGGCTAAGTCTCATATCAAAACGTTCACCCTTAACAATAAGCCATGCGTCTAGACAATCTGAGTGATGGTAGTTTACGGACAGATTACCAATAAGACTCTCTAGCCCCCAAGACCAAGCTGAGCAGTTGACCGAACCGATCGTCTCCTGCGAGCCATTGACCATTGCATACACCGCGATACCATCTTGGACATCACAATGCCGATCAATTTTAAACTGACGCAGTGCAAACTTCTGTCCGCCAGTCGTGTGCTGAATAAGCGCATCACGGCCCACGAAATCTTGTCCTTTAAGATTCACTAACCACCCCAAACCAACCTCAAAGGGTGATCGCATAAACGCTGGATCAGGATCAGCTTCGGTTGAAAAATCCCAACCCGCAACAATAAGTGCACCCTCTAAACGGCACGCATCTAACGCAGTTAGTCCATAGCCTGGCAGAGCGATAGCCTTAGTGTGTCTCACACGTTGAATTAATGACTGAAATACAGGCGTAAAGTTGGGCTGAAACCACACCTCATAACCTAAATCAGCCGTAAATCCCATTCGAGCAACCACAACATTGGAGTCTGAAACGGTATAATGACGGGTCTCAAAAGGCTGCAGTTCATCAACCTGATCAAAACCCATCGACGCAAGCACCGATGCTGACTGCGGGCCCTGAACCGCAACTCCATGCCAATCATCAGTGCAATCAGTGATGGTTAAGTCCTCAGGACCAATAGCCAAGTGCTCACGAAATGAATTCAGATATGCTGAATGATCGATATCAGAAGGCATTAAAAGATAGTCATCATGGGAAAATTTATAGAGGATTGAATCATCTTTCATACTGCCATCCTGATTGCAGTATGCGACATAAATACCGCGCATATTCTCAGCACTACTGACCGGTCGCGTTAACACATGATCTAATAATCGGCTCGCAGCTAGCCCTCTAATGCTAATTTTTCGGATTGGAGATACATCAAATAAGGCGCAGCTTTTGCGAATTGCCCAATACTCCTGCTCTGCATTGCCGTAATCCTTTGGCAATAAAAATTCATTCCAATTAATATAATCTTGATCTTCAATACCTATTTGCAGAATCTCATTAAACTGGGAGGCATCCGTGTTATTAAAAAAATCAAAGAAGGCGCTTTTTTTCATCGTGATCTCAGCAGTTGTTACTTGTAATGAGCTTAGCATTCAAACAGCAAGTGGCGTCACCTGCCTATAGGTTAGGAATAACGATATTATTTACTACCAATAAATCGTTTTATCCCGAACGGTAGCTTTTTAACCACGCGGTGATGTAATATTTTGCCATACCAATAAAGCTATTAAGGACTCACCTTGTCACACAATCCGCAGAAAACCCTATTTGATGAGGCATTTGGACATCTTAAAGCCGGTAACCCTGAACGAGCCTTAGAGGCATGTATGCGGGGTATCGACTTATTCCCTGGTGATGCTAATATTTTTTGTTTAGCGGGTCAGTGTCTGATAACTCTCAAACGCTTTGCCGATGCTCGAGGGCATATCAATGCGGCGCTAACTAAATTTCCTAATTTTGCTAATGCATATGAGATGCATGGAGATCTATTGTTGCTTGAAGGCCAGTTTGAAAAATCTATTGAAGCCTACCAATATGTACAACAAGTACAACCAAATCGTGTACATGTTACTGCAAAGATTGAGCGTGCTAATGAACTCGTTAAATCACTCGTTGCTGGCACATCGAAGCAGCCGCAAGATTTTTCATTCACTGAAGAACTCAAACAAGCGCAGCAATTTAAGCAGGATGGTGAACCTGAAAAGGCTGAAGATATTTATCGAACAGTGTTACGAAAGAACCCAAATCATTCAGAAGCAATGCGCTTACTAGCCGGTGTTGCCGCGACACATAACAATTATATTGATGCAGAAATGTTATTGCTTCGATCGGTAGAGAAATCTCCCAATTTTTCCCGTGCATGGCTCGATCTGTCAAAAATGCAGCTAGAATTAGGCAAATATCCGGATGCCCTTAAAAGTGCTGAGCACCTTGTTCAGTTGTCACCAGATATCGCAGAATCTTTGGTTGCTTTGGCCAATACTCAGGCGCAGTCTAATTTCACTGAATTAGCCATAGAATCTTATCGTAAAGCCATAGACTTATCACCGAGCCATCAAGCGGCGTTCTCAGGCTTAGCGCATCAGTTAAAGACAGTTGGCCGTCAGCATGAGGCGATTGAGGCACATCGGCAGAACATTGAAGCGAATCCAAGTAATACAGAGTCCTACTGGAATCTAGCCAATTTAAAAACATTTCGTTTTGAGGCCTCTGAAGTCGACACCATGGAGCAGTTGCTCGAGGATACTGAGCTGGAGGATCTCTCTGTTGTACAGCTATGCAATGCATTGGGGCTTGAATACGAGGGTCGTAAAGACTACCAACGTGCCTTTCATTATTTTGAGCGTTGCAATGAGACTCGTCGACAATCAGAAAAATATGACCCAGTTGGTCATGAAATGTTGATTAAGCAAATTATTAATATTTTTGATACTGATTTTTTCCAAAAACATAAAGGGCTCGGTAACCCTGATAGGTCTCCGATATTAGTAGTAGGTCTTCCTCGGTCCGGTTCAACATTAATCGAGCAAATTCTTGCTAGCCATAGTCAAGTAGAAGGTACTCATGAATTGAGTGACCTTGCTCAAATGCTACAAAATCTGAGAAAAAATAGTCCTCGCGGTACTCATTTTCCAGAGAACATGCGTGAGAATAAATTACAATCATGGCATGACATTGGCGGTCAGTATCTGCAAAGAACTGAGAAATATCGCAGCGGTATGCCACACTTTATCGATAAAAACCCAAACAACTTTATTTATTGCGGTCTACTACAACTCATTTTGCCCAATGCAAAAATTATTAATGCTCGCCGTCATCCGCTAGACAGTACTTTTGGCAGTTACAAACAGCTATTCGCGAGTGGCCAACCATTTAGCTATGACCTCTGCGAATTAGGAGAGTATTACATAGAGTACCAGCGACTAATGGACCATTGGCATCAGGTAATACCGGGTAAGGTATTAGATGTTAACTACGAAGATGTTGTAGCTGATCTAGATACACAGGTGAAGCGAATATTGGACTACTGCGAACTGCCATTTGAAGAATCTTGTTTACGATTTCATGAGACAGATCGAGCGGTCAAAACTGCTAGCTCAGAGCAGGTACGAAAACCTATTTATGCAAGCTCAGTAAATTTATGGAAAAACTATGAGCCCTATATTGAAGAGCTAATTGAAATTTTGGAGCCATTGCTAGTTGACCTACCTGCAGAACAAAAACCTCAATCTTTGCTGAACACAAAGTAGCTGGATGCAATAATAATTTAAAATGCTCACGTAGTAAGAGTGAAGAGCTTTGCTCGTTGGTTAACCAAAAATAAAAGTAGAATATCTAATTACTTGGTTGACCAGATAGCTGGTTTCTATGTGCGTAAGTATAAAATACTAGTCTATTATTATTTCAAGATCTTAGTTTTTTTGGAGGTTTACAATTGGGGTGTAAATAGCAAACAGCACCGTGATTTATGCATTATTATGGTTAATCGGATATTTCCAAACCTATAGGCTAGGTTGTGGAAAACCAAGTATCTTGCGATGTTTTGTGGCAATAGATGGAAAAATGTTTTACATTCCGTCATTCATAATAATAATTTTTTAAGTTTTGATATGCACTGGGGAGTAAATCTGCATGAGTAATCAACGTTTACGCGTCAAGATCACACCGTTAGCAGCAGCTGTTGCAGCTGCGCTAGGACTAGCGCCACTTGCTTTTGCGCAAGATGACGAGGTCTCATCTCGAGCAATCGAAGAGGTATTAGTAACAGCACGAAAACGTGCCGAATCCGCACTTGAGATTCCGTCAAGCATTCAAGCTTTGTCAGGCAATGACCTGAAGGAGATGGGCGCTCGCGGCATGGCTGACTATATAAGATTTATGCCTGCTGTCACCGTGGTTGATTACGGTGCAGGTGCCTCTACAGTTATCTTTCGTGGCGCTACCACTAGCGCAGGCTACGTTGCTCAATCTACATCTTCGGTTTATCTTGACGAATTAGCGATTACTACGACAGGGCAACAGCCTTCGGTAAGAATGGTTGACATAGCGCGAGTTGAAGCTTTGGCGGGACCGCAAGGAACGCTATATGGTGCAGATTCACAAGCGGGTACGCTTAAAATTATTACAAATAAGCCAGAAATGAACGTGGCAGAAGTCATTATCGACGCTAGTGTTTATAGCGGCTCAGATAGCGCAGATAGTTGGGATCAATCTGTTATTATCAATGTACCGCTCATTGATGACACGCTCGCAGCACGCTTTGTTGCATTTGATGCCAAAGATGGTGGTTTCGTAGACAATGTCTACGGCAAGACAATCACCAGTGATCGAAAGTCTGACGCTCTCTATGGCCGTTCACCCTCAGGGTGGGGAACACTTGACAATGCTGATGTCGTTGAAGATGACATCAATGATCATAAGGTCTCAGGCTGGCGTGCGGCCCTTCGTTGGGAAATAAATGATGAATGGATCGCCGATCTATCTTACTTGAAGCAAAAAACAGACTCTGGCTCCTACAGTGGCTTTGATCCCAATGTTGGTGACTTAAAGGCTATTAGATATAACGAAGAGTCCTACAAAACTGACTACAATATTACCTCTTTGGTAGTTGAGGGTGATCTTGGCTTTGCACAGCTGGTATCCGCTACGTCTTACTACAAGGGAGATGTTGAATTCGATCAAGATATTACTAATTATCACAAAGCTTACTCAGCCTATTACTGCATAGAATATGCAGGAGATGCTGCTTACTATGCGCCCTACTACCAACCAACCAGTGGTGGCCAAGGATTTATGTATGCCGCAGGTAATTATTGTCATGCGCCAACCGTTGAAGGCGACTATTTAGCGGCTTTTTATGAGACAGAAAACGCTGATCGCTTCAGTCAAGAGATTCGATTATCTAATCAGGGTGACACCTATGACTGGTTAATTGGCGCATTTTATGAGGATAGCTCTTACGGCTGGGTCGAAAACTTTGGTTATGTTACTGCCAATGAAAACGGTCGTCAGACTACCCCAGGGGTTGCAGGAAGTCTTTATCAAGATTCAATAGCATTGGCGTATTATGAATGGGCAAATGGAGAGTCTTATCCTGATGCCACAGAAACCTGGTACTCCAAAAGTGTTTCAAATGCAGAGCAAACTGCCATCTTTGGAGAGGTCGTCTGGCATATGAATGAGTCTACGGATATAACCGTTGGCGCCAGACACTTCGATAGAGAGGATATAACAGATTATTATGAAGAGCATCCAACGGGCAACCTAGACGTAGATCCCAATTTCGCCAATGGTATTACCAGAATGATCGGTAAAACCAAAGAGTTTGTGCCAAAAGTATCTATTAAGTACAACCTTGATGACGATAGTATGATCTACGCACTCTGGACCATTGGCTACCGGCCTGGTGGTACTAACCGCCAGCGTGGTGATGCAGCTTTCCCAAAGCAATATCAAGCAGATAAAATGATCAACTATGAAGCAGGCTATAAAGGCTCCTTTGCCGATAACACTGCGACTTTGTCACTCACGGCATTTGCCATGCAGTGGGATGATTATCAATTTGAATTAATTGATCCCTCTTTTGGACCCTGTGACGATGAGTCTATTGATGCGATTCCCGGAATTTGTGGTCAGCCGTATCAGGTGGGAGTATTTAACGCTGGAGATGCACATATCAATGGTGTGAATGCGCAATTTGACTGGAATCCTACTGATAATATCTCGTTAGGAATGAATATGGAGTGGTTGGACGCCGAAACTGATACGGTTTTAGAACTCGGTGATGCGTATGTGGAAGAGGGGACCTCTTTGCCACTAACGCCTGATTTAACTGGCGGTATATGGGCCACTTATAACTGGACTGTACCCTCACTAGGCGCCAATGCCTATGCGAGAGTTCAATGGTCTTACAGTGGATCGCGCTCATCGGGCCTTCAATATACGCCGTTTGCTAATGATGATGGCTCACTTAACCCTTTCCCATCCTGGGAGAACCCTTCCTATGATATTGGTGACCTTAGTGTAGGTTTGCAGGGCGATGATTGGGAAGTATCAGCTTTCTTAAAGAATATCACTGATGAGCGTGTATTCTACGGACACGCATCTCAAGGTGGTTATACACAACAAAATGTTGAAGAAGGACGGATGCATGTTGATACGGTTTATACCAACCGACCAAGAGAATTCGGCGTTAGAATCATAAAAAGATTTGGTGGAAGCTAATCGCTGAGTGAAATATAAAAAAGGCTGGTTAAAACCAGCCTTTTTTATTGGGTTATGATTAACTTTCTCAGTACGGCCAAACAGCGAGGCCATGAATAGCATTACGGATGTCCATAGTTACATTGACCGACGCTACCATCTGCTTACTCTGCAGGTCGTATAAGGTTACTGTTGATGGTGATGAACCACCGGCTATAAAGCGATCATCAATTACACAAAGACCTCGACCAAACGCTTGCCGAGCAATCTTAGAATCATCGACTCCAGAAAATTGGATATCAGCCGGATCATAACCTCGAATTTTAAACGCTTGACCATCACCACTTCGAGGGACAATTCGCAAACAGTCACTTGCGGTATCGTTAAAAATAATGCCGCCATTAAACGGGCGTGCATTATGGGTTCCCGAGGGCAAACTACACACCTCGGTCACTTTGTTCTGATCATCAATATGCAACAAAGCTTCCGTCCTCAAACCACTGAGGTAGATACCAGTAGAATCCACATGGACCATATTAATATGGAGATCATTAAACGCTCTGGGACCGTTTTTGGTCTGCGGATCGAACGCAAAGCCACCCCATTGACCTAACTGCTTTTGTAAATGAAAGCCCCAAACAAATGCCTTTTTATCAAGATCAAAAGCCAGGAGAGCATCATGCCCGGTAGATGTTAAAAAGAGAGTTCTATCTACACGACATATTTCATGACAGTGGTTGAGATAACGATTGCGCCATGATGTTTGGGCCGCAAAGTCTTTGCTGTAACAAAAGAGTTCATCTGAAGCTGCAATAAAGATATCGTCTTTATCAATGCTAATTCCACGCAAACCTCGGTCAGCACCGCGCCCCGCAAAGTCGATCTCACTAGTGTTCCAGTCAACATGCTGTTCTAGCTTTTGTCGCTCAAAATCAATCGTGTATACGCCGCCATGACTTTCGCCCTGCTGGCTTCCCCTAACCACAGATGTCGCAATTAGCGTCGGCAATTTAATCGCCATAGGTAATATCCCAGATTATTTTTACGCGTATTGAAGGTAGAGTATACCTTAGGACATGCCAATAATGTCTACAAAAAACTGGATTCAAACCGTAGGTTTAGGGAGTAAAAAAATTATTAAAAGCCAGGTATTTAAGGGCTCTAATGGGTGCCCATGACCCATAATGTTAGGGGCTGAAAAATAATCTTAGGAAGAGGTTATAATCAGGTACAAACGTAATGGAAAACTAAACTATGCACTCTGTAATCTTTCGCCAATTAATCATTATAGTGATAACCCTTAGTTACTTTTCAATATCAGAGGCAAAGACTTATGCCCTTGTTGCTGACGGACTCATTGACGGAAAAGCTAATAATGTTTTGCAAGACAAAGCAGTGATAGTTACCGGAAATCAAATTACGGCCATCATAAATATTGATCATATCCCAAAAGATGCGGTTAAAATTGAGCTCCCAGGCACAACCTTGATGCCAGGAATGATTAATGCCCATGAGCACCCCCTGCTGTACAAAAGCGACTATCAGAATGCACATTTACAGGCATCTTCGGCCTACAAAGCATTATTGGGCCTTAAGAATCTTCAACGCCTGCTTAGGGCCGGATGGACAACTATAAGAGTAATGGGTGACGGCGATGTATATTATGCTAATCAAGATATTCGTAAGGCAATCGACAGCGGGGTATTCATTGGTCCTCGTCTTACCGGTGCTGCACACTATATTTCGATTACCGGTGGTGGTGGTGATATTAACTATTTTTCTCCGGAACAAACTGTTATCGCTGATGGTTTAATTGCTGATGGTCCGGATGAAATTCGTAAGGCAATCCGTAAAGAAATTAAGTACGGCTCAGACTGGATAAAAATCATGGTTACCGGCGCTTTTATGTCCGTCGGTGATAACCCAAGGAATGTTTCATTTAGTCCACAAGAGCTAGCGGCTGCCGTTGAAGAGGCTTCACGACACAATATCCCAGTGGCTGCACATGCTCATGCCACAGAAGGCATTAATCAAGCGATTATCGCCGGTGCACGATCTATTGAGCATGGAAGTTATCTTGACGAAGAATCTATCGCGTTAATGGTTAAACACCAGACCTATTATGTCCCAACAATCTACATTGGGGATTACTACGCTAACAGTGGCAAGCTACTCGCGCAGACTAAAAACGATGAGTTTTACACCTCCTTTAGAGACGATTGGCTGAAGATGATTGGCAAGGCTTACAGGGCCGGTGTGAAAATTGCTGTCGGCTCAGATCTATGTGGCTATGCCGTTCCATCACATGTATGCGCGCGCGAGTTTGCCACGCTGATTGAAGCCGGATTGAGCCCCATGGATGCCATTAAAGCTGGCACCATTGTTGGTGCGGAGCTACTGCAATGGGATGACAAACTCGGTAGTATTGAGGTTAATAAGTTAGCTGATATTATCGCTGTTTCGGGAAATCCTTTAGAGGATATCAGCACGCTAGAAAAGCCAGTATTTGTTATGAAGGATGGTGCAATCATTTTCAATAATTTTGAAAAGTACTCTGCTATTAACAATTAGGGTCATTGCTAAAAGGGTTGTAGCCACCCCCAAAGAGAGGTTTCAAAGGGGGCTCATGCGGCCTGAATGGAACAACAATACGGATTGCTACAGCTCTAAACCATCGTCGCTAGCATAGTGCCTGGGTTCTCTAAATAGGCTTTCCAGCAATTATTGAAACGTGCGATAGTAGCACCGTCAATAACACGATGATCACCTGACCAGCTCACTGACATGATCTTGCGCGCTGTAATTTGGTTGTCATTACCAAATCGTGGTAAATTCTGAATTTTCCCTAAGGCGACAATAGCAACCTCAGGCCTGTTGATAATGGGTGAGGCAGAAATGCCACCAATAGCGCCTATATTAGAAATCGTAATGGTACCTCCCCTGAGTTCAGCAAGATTAATGATGCCACTACGCGCTGCATCAGTTAATCTAACCACTTCAGTAGCTATCTCCAAAATAGAACGGTTTTGCACGTCCTTGACATTGGGGACTAACAGTCCTGTTCTGCCATCCACAGCCATACCAATATTGTGGCTACCTACATAAGTAAGTTCAGTGAACGATTCATCAACTCGGCTATTCATAATAGGAAATTGACCGATAGATAGTGACAGCGCCTTAATTAAAAGAGGCATTAATGTGATCTTTACCTGATCGCTATAAGCTTCTTTTAGACTCGCTCTCAACAGCATAAGCTCAGTGACATCGATTTCATCCACAAAGGTAAAGTGAGGGATCTTAGAAACGGACTCAGACATATGCTGCGCCATAATTTTTCGAACCCCAACGATAGCTTCGGTCCGATCGTTATTTTTTCCCGTTATTTTTTGAGCCAAGCCTTGGTCTGCTGTCTTTAGATATAAGTGGACATCCTCTTTGAGGACACGCCCATTTTTCCCTGTACCAGAAATCAGCAACAAATCGAGATCGTGCTCACGTGCCAATTTTCGCACCGCTGGCGTAGTCAACACTTTGTTAGCTTGATTTTCTCGAACAACCTGACTTGGCTGCTTCACCAACTCTAACTTCAGTTCGGCAATATCCGGAATGTCTAAAACTGACTCGGTGCTATCAACGGTTTCCTGATCAGTATCAATGGCAAACAATGGCGAGTGCACCTTAGCAATTTCTCCATCGGCATAGTAAAGCTTGGTGATTCGGCCCGAATACATAGAAGGTATTTCAACGACTGCTTTATCGGTACTAACCTCAGCTATCACTTGATCTTCAGTAATCATGTCGCCCTCTTTAACTTTCCACTCAAGAACCTCGCACTCAACGATACCCTCACCAATATCTGGCAAAATAAAATCTCTGTTCATAATCTATTCCCCTTTGTCATAGTAACCATATTGACTAAAAGTTGACGCTTTGCTTTATGGCTTCGTAGACCTTTAAATAGTCAGGCAAATACTCTTTTTCAAACACTAATGGAAAAGGCGTGTCCATTCCCGTAACACGAATAATCGGTGACTCTAGCGACAAAAAGCACTCTTCTTGAATGGCGGCGGCAATCTCTCCTGCAAATCCACCTGTACGAGGTGCTTCATGACTAACAATAAGTCGTCCGGTTTTATTAACCGATGCGACGATGGTTTCTAGGTCCCATGGCAACAATGTTCTTAGATCAATCACCTCACACTGAATTCCGTCTTCAAGGGCCATTTTGGCTGCACGATGTAGTTGGTGCATCTGCGCTCCCCAGCCCAACAAGGTAATGTCAGTTCCCCGAGTTACGACTTCTGCGATACCTAAAGGTATCTCATAATCTTGATCTGGTACTTCTCCAACTTCGGCACGATAAATAGCTTTAGGCTCAAAAAATATTACCGGATCAGGATCTCGTATCGATGCAAGAAGTAGTCCTTTAGCTTGATAAGCGGTACTGGGAATTACCACCTTAAGTCCGGGGGTATGGCAAAAATAAGCCTCTGGGGACTGAGAATGATAGAGACCTCCGGCGATACCTCCACCATAGGGAGTACGAATGGTAAGACCGCCACAGCTAAATTGATCACCACTACGATAGCGAAACTTTGCTGCCTCATTGACGATTTGATCAAAGGCGGGGAAAATATAGTCTGCAAACTGTATTTCGGCTACGGCAACAGAACCCTGTGCCGCTAGTCCAATAGAAAAACCAACAATACCCTGCTCCGTGATCGGAGTATTAAAGCAACGTTGTTTTCCGTACTTCTCTTGAAGTTTACTCGTCGCTCGAAACACACCACCAAACTCACCTATATCCTCCCCGAGGCAAATTACTCTCGGGTCAGACGCCATAGCCGTATCAAGCGCGCTATTCACGGCTTGAAGAAGATTAATTTGTGGCATAGGTAATACCCTAGTTAAACTGTGTTAAAGCAGTTTGATGATCAACTTTGTTGGGGTTAGGTAAGTAATGGTCTGGATACTTATCGATGTGACTCAACAAGTCCTTATATTGTTTTTGCAAATGTGCGGGTGGTGTCTTATACACATCAGTGATTAGCTCACTGATTGATGGCGACGGCCGCTTTTCTTGGCTCTTGAGTGCATCAAGAATCTCTTTTTTGTACTGGGCCTTCAATTGATGATCTTGTTGGTCACTCCACCAACCTTTATCTAGCATCCAATTCTTCATTCGAAGAATTGGGTCTTTCTTCCGCCAAACGTCTTCCTCCTCAATGCTTCGGTAATTTGTAGGGTCATCAGATGTAGAATGAGCACCAAGCCGATAGCTCATAGTCTCAACAATAACCGGCGCATTTTTCTCTAAGGCTAACTTTCGAGCCTCCACTGAAGCCGCATAAACTGCCAATATGTCATTACCATCGACTCTAATACTGCTAATCCCATAGCCGATGCCTCTTGGTGCGATACCATCACCAGAAAATTGTTCTGATGTAGGTGTTGAGATAGCATATCCATTGTTTCGAACGACAAAAACTACTGGACAATTAGACACCGCAGCCATATTAAGGCCAGCATGAAAATCACCTTCCGAAGCAGCCCCCTCGCCAAAATAACAGATCGTACAGGCATCTTTACCTGATAGCTTTTGACCGTATGCATAACCTGCTGCTTGCGGAATTTGGGTCGCCAATGTGGAGCTTATGGTCATATAGTTCAGTTCACAGCTACCATAATGAATAGGCATTTGACGGCCCTTTCCAAAATCAAGATCATTACTTAGTAACTGATTCATAAACTGCTCGGAGCTAAATCCACGATAGCGTAATGCCGCCTGTTCTCGATACTGACTCATGACCATGTCGTGATTTTTAAAGCCGGCAATTGAGCCGACGACTGAGGCCTCCTCGCCAGTGCAGGTAAGATAGAAACTCAGTCGTCCCTGGCGCTGAGCGGCGACCATACGCTCATCCAGAATACGAATGTAAGCCATATCCTGATAGATTTTCATTGCCGTAGCCTTATTAATTAAAGGTTCGTACGCGTCCTTACGAAGTTTACCCTCAGCGTCCAAAATACTCAGAGTAGGAATAGTTAAGTCTGTGATCTCCGTGAATCTTGGAACTCCGATTACGTTCGCTTTAGCAGTCATAATATCTCCCTCTTAGTACATTAACTGTTACCTTATATGACGCTTAAAGTAGCATGCTAAAAGACAAAGAATCATGCCAAAATAGGCAGTAACTTTTCCTCGAATATGTTATTTGTTGCTGAAAACTGTCAGAATTTAGTGAGTAATTGCTTAGTCACTGAATAATCTTAATAGTAGTATTTAAAAATTAACAAGGATTAGCAATCTGTGAGATTTTCGGTTTAAATCAGCGTTATACAAAATTTGCCGTTAAGGCTCGTGGAAGGAACATACAAAAAATGGCCAACGATACGCTTGACTCAACCGACTGGAAAATTCTATCTATTTTGCAAAGTAATGCGGCCATGCCCAACATTGAGCTTGCCGAAATGGTGTTTTTATCGCCATCCCCCTGTTCACGGCGAGTAAAAAATCTTGAAGAAAAAGGTTATATCAACAAGCGTGTCAGTCTTATCGACCCGATCAAGGCAGGTTTGCCTGTGACCGTGTTTGTTCAGGTAACCTTAGATCACCAAGTTAAAAAAGAACTAGATGACTTTGCTAAGCAGGTGGCGTCGTGGCCAGAGGTTATGGAATGTTATCTAATGACGGGTGAATTTGACTATTTAATTAGAGTGATCAGCCCAGATCTACAAAGTTACCAAGAATTTCTTGACCAACGATTAACTCAGTTCGAGGGTATCAGTCATGTAAAGAGTAGCTTTTCGCTAAAACCCATTTGCTACAAGACCGAACTACCTCTAGGCCATCTAATTAGTAAAAAGTAATTCTATTAAAAACAACATATAACCTAAAACTGTGATCCGAGTCTCACTGCACTCACAGCTTTTGTGCTTAACTAAGGTAATGTCACATATTCCTATTTATTGATAAGTGGAGATCCCAATGATCAACAAACTAATACCCATTGCACTACTACTCCTGATTGCTTCCTGCGCATCTACTGTGGCCAAGGATCCTGAGCCACAGCTTGTGGATGTAAGACAGGGTGAAACTGTTAAACAAATTTGTTTTGCCAGCTCAATCAATGGTTGGCGCGAAGTCAAAGGGCAGCGACATTCTGTAATTTTGACCAAAGGGGTGAGAGATGAATACAAGCTGGATTTATCCGGTGTCTGCGATGTTTCTAACGCAATGATGAGCATCGCTACTCGAACACGAGGATCTTCCTGTTTAACTCGTGGTGACGAAATTATCATTACCAATGGTTTTTCAGGTACAGATCGTTGCTTAATCAAGAAAATGTACCGATGGGACTCTAGCTTACTTGGGGACACAGACGCACCAACAGACTCTAAAGAGCCTGAGGAATCAAAGTAACTTAATAAGCCAAGCTTTGGACGACCATAGCGAGGTCCCTAGTCGATCTCGCTAATGGCGTCTCCCATCGCATTAATTAGTGAATCAATTTCCGTAGTTGTGGTGGCAAAGGGTAAACCTAACTGCAGCGTATCCGCACCATAGCGAACATAAAAACCTTTCTCCCAACACTTCATTGCTGCCTCAAAAGGACGCTTGGCTGGCTCCCCTGGCAGTGACGCCAAGGTAATACCTGCGGCTGCACCATAATTGCGAATATCAACAACATGCTTGGCCCCACGTAAACTGTGTATTGCCTTTTCCAGTACCGGTGCCATAATCGCAACCTGCTCAAAACTATGCTCTTTCTCAAGTAAATCAAGAGTAGCAAGCCCAGCAGCACACGCTAATGGATGTCCTGAGTAGGTATAGCCATGAGGGAACTCGATCATATAGTCAGCGCCACCACCATCCATAAAAGTATCATGAATTTCTTGTTTAGCAATGACTGCACCCATTGGCACTGAGCCGTTGGTAAGCTGTTTTGCTATATTAATCATATCTGGCACTACACCGTATTCTTCAGCGCCTGTGGCTGAGCCAACACGACCAAACGCCGTAATGACCTCATCGAAGATTAATAAAATTTGATGTTGGTCACAGATCTCTCTAAGTCTCTTTAAGTAGCCTACTGGAGGAGGAATAACTCCCGCAGACCCAGCCATAGGTTCGACAATAACCGCTGCAATGTTACTTGCATCATGCAAAGCAATCATCGCTAGTAGTTCATCGGCTAAATGCGCGCCTTGTTCAGGCATACCCTTGCTAAACACATTCTCTGGGAGCATGGTATGGGCAAGATGGTCAGACTCGAGCGTCTGACCAAAAGTCGCACGGTTACCTACAATGCCACCGACACTAATGCCGCCAAAGTTCACCCCATGATAGCCTTTAGCTCGGCCAATCAATCGTGTTTTAGACGCCATTCCTTTCTTGCGCCAGTACGCCCTAGCCATTTTAAGCGACGTATCAGCACTCTCAGAACCAGATCCCGTATAAAAAACTCGGTTAAGACCTTTAGGCATAAATTGAGTGATACGCTCAGCTAATTCAAAGGACTTAGGATGTCCGTATTGAAAACCACTAAAAAAATCAAGGGTAGACGTCTGCTCGGCAATAGCTTTACTAATTTCTGGGCGACAATGACCCAAGCCAGTGGTCCAAAGGCCAGACAAACCGTCAAACACTTTTCGTCCATCGGCAGCGGTAATGTAACTACCCTGCGCAGAAACGATCATTCGTGGATTCTTTTTGAACTCACGATTACCAGAAAAGGGCATCCAATGAGCATCAAACTGCGCCTTGGTCACCCCAGCACGATTATAAAATTGCTGGTGCTTCGCACGATCGTGGGTTTTGAATAATTTTTTTAACATCTTGTCATCTACTCTGCAGTCTTTCAATGCTGTGGATTATAGAGTAATCCTACCATTGGGAGCATACCCTAGCAGGGATATATTAAAAAAAAACCATACTCTCAGATATCTCTAAAAAGCTTATAAATACATCTTAAATTTGTCCCGTTTGGACGATATACTGTAATCGTAAAGTGACTGCTAACCAAGAGGATCTCAACCGATGAAGTATAAAACGATCGATTACACTACCCAAGACTCTATATTAACGCTGACGCTATCGCGTCCAGATCACATGAACGCTTTCACCACAGAAATGAGTCACGAACTCATTGATGCGTTCAACAGGGCGAGTGATGATGATGCCGTCGGTGCAATTGTAGTTACTGGCGCCGGCAAGGCATTTTGTGCAGGTATGGATTTAAATATTGCAGGTAACGTATTTGGTTTAAATGAGTCACTTAGTCCAACGTTGCAAGATATGCGTGAACGCGCCCATGAGGCAGAGATTGAAAATGGTGTACGTGATTCCGGCGGGCGCGTCGTGCTGGCAATGTACGACTGTAAGAAGCCTATTATCGGTGCTATCAATGGTGCTGCCGTTGGCATTGGCGCTACTATGGCCTGTGCAATGGATATTCGTCTTGCCTCTGAAAGAGCAAGAGTTGGCTTCGTATTTAACAAAATAGGTATCACACCCGAAGCATGCTCAAGCTGGTTTTTACCACGTTTAGTCGGAATTCAAACCGCTCTCGAATGGTGCTATACCGCTGAAATATTGAATGCCGAAACACTGCTTAAAGAACGTTTTGTGAAAGCAATTTATGCTCCTGATCAACTTCTTAATGAAGCCTATGCCCTCGCAGCTAGAATGGTTAATTTTAGCCAAGTATCTATGGCTCTCACTCGTCAAATGATCTATCGAAACTCTGCACAAGATCACCCAATGAAAGCGCATGAAGTTGATTCTCTGGCGATTTACTACGCCAGTTTAAATAGTGGAAAAGAGGGCGTTAATTCCTTCTTAGAAAAACGTGCCCCGACGTTCACTCAAAAAGCATCTACCGACATGCCCTCTTTTTATCCTTGGTGGAATTAGCCAATATGATTAAATTAAACAGCGATGATCAGATGCCATCAATAATGCCCAGTCTCTACGATGAAAAGGATATTAGCAGAGATGCTTTAGACTCATTTATAGCCGATACTGGGCGCAAAAAAAAACAGCCCTTAGTACTTTTTGGTTCTAACTGGTGTCCTGATGCTCAGTGTCTTGATGCGATATTGGGTTTACCCACTTTTAAGGTCTTTTTAAACCAAAACTTTGTAATAATGCGCATTGACGTTGGCAGATACACGCGTAATATGTCGCTGATGGCAGCATTAGGTTTGCCATCTCAAGAAGGTATCCCAAGGGTAATTATTTTGGATTTAAACGGAGAGCCGCTAAACTTAGAGAGTAACGATCAGTGGCGATCGGCCAGACAAAGTGATCCTCAAGATATTTTTGAGTATGTTCAGACCTTCAAAAAATAAGGCTCTCACTATTATAGTAAGAGCCTTTATCATCGCGCGTTGGGCAGTCTAGGGTAGATCGTCAACTAGCTCGCCTTCAACCGTCTCCAGTAAGTCTTCTCGATCAACATTAAGCGCAAGCATAACTGTAGCGGCAACATAGATGGATGAATAAGTGCCTATGGCAACGCCAATCATGAGCGCAATAGCAAAGTTATGAATCAACTCACCACCAATAAAGAACAGGGCTAGCAATACCAACATCGTTGTTGCTGAGGTATTGATGGTTCGCCATAGTGTCTGTGATAGCGACTCGTTGATGACTTCAATAGAGGATGCCTTACGAATCTTGCGGAAATTCTCACGAATTCGATCAGACACCACGATCGTATCATTTAAGGAATAACCCACCACCGCCAAGATCGCCGCCAACACCGTAAGATCAAACTCAAATCTAGCTAATGAGAAAATACCCAAAGTAATAATCACATCGTGAGCGAGTGCTAACACCGCGCCCACCGAAAATTTAAGCTGAAAACGCACGGCTACATAAAGCATTACCACAGCCAATGCAGCAAGCATACCTAGGCCGCCATCTTCACGCAGTTCCTCACCAATTTGCGGCCCTACAAAGTCAACTCGCCGCAAATCAAACTCTTGCCCATCAGTTTTCAGCACCTCTACCATCTGCTCTGCAAGCTCCCGATCAGGCTCTCCCTGCAGACGAATCAGCACATCAGTTTCTGGACCAAACTGTACAACCACAGGATTTTTAAACCCTGCATTTTCCAACTTCTCACGAAGCGCACTGACATCCGCGGGACTGTCATAACCAACCTCAACCTGAGTACCCCCAGAGAAATCCAAACCTAACACTAAACCCTGGGTATAGAGTGACCAGGCAGACACTGTTAATAAAATCGCTGAGAAGATCACCGCATACTTGCGGATACCCATAAAATTATAAACTTTTGACTCTGTCATCATCTTTTCCCTATATCCAAAGCTTGTCAATTTTACGGCCGCCAACCACGAGATTTACTAATCCGCGTGTCATGACAATCGAGGTAAACATTGATGTCAAAATACCAATTGATAGTGTGACCGCGAAACCCTTTACTGGGCCCGATCCTATCAAGAATAGAATCAGCGCGACAATTAATGTAGTGATGTTGGCGTCTAAAATGGACACGAATGCGCGATCATAACCAGCGCTAATTGCACCCTGCACTGTGGCACCCGCTTTGCGCTCTTCACGAATTCTGGAAAAAATCAAGACGTTGGCATCAACGGCCATACCGACGGTTAAGACAATCCCGGCAATACCTGGCAAGGTTAACGTTGCACCCAGCAACGACATAAAGGCAACTAACAGCAACAGATTCATTGTCAGAGCCACATTTGCCGCTAAGCCAAATGCCCGATAGATCACCACCATAAATAACAGCACCATCGCCATACCTACGGTAACTGACTTTACACCCATCTCAATGTTGTCCGCCCCCAATGAAGGTCCAATGGTGCGCTCTTCAACAATATACATAGGCGCAGCCAATGCTCCGGCGCGCAGCAATAGCGCTAATTCAGAAGACTCACGTTGACCATCAAGGCCGGTAATACGAAACTGTTTACCCAACTGTGATTGAACCGTTGCCAAACTAATAATATGCTTCTCAACGAAAGGTACTGGAGTAATGACGAGCTCGCCAGTGTCATCAATCGACTTCTCCAACTTAGTTTTATACTCAATAAAAAGTACGCCTAATCGTCGCCCAATATTATCGCGAGTGGCATGGCCCATCTGCCAGCCGCCCTTTGAATCAAGCGTTATACTAACCTGTGGCCGACCATTTTCATCAAAGCTGGCACGGGCATCAGTAACGTTCTCTCCTGATATAACAGCTTTTTTCTCAAGCATTGCATCGGGCCCTTGACCCGCAGGATTACGGAAGTCAAAGCGCTCCCCTCCTCGCCCATCAGATTCTAGACGAAACTCAAGGTTCGCTGTCTTGCCGATAATTCGTTTAGCCTCGGCCGTGTCTTGTACGCCGGGCAACTCAACGACGATACGATTTTTACCCTGACGAGACACTAGCGGCTCTGACACACCTAACTCATTCACACGATTACGCAAAGACGTAAGGTTCTGTTTGATGGCATTATCTTCAAGAAGGCTGGTAGCCACTTCACTTAAATTGAGCACAATCGACAAGGGGTTTTGCCCTGGAGTGTTAATCGGTTGCATGTCTCTATAATTAGTACGGATTATAGTATTGGCTTTGTCGACCTGCTCTGCATCGCGAAACTGACCAATAATTTGCCGGTCTCGTAACTCAAAGCTCCGATAGCGAACACGTTCTTCCCGCAATGACGCTTTAATATCTTCCAAGTCGCCCTCAAGGCGCACTGCCAGAGCCGAATCAAGGTCGACCTCAAGTAAAAAATGTACGCCACCACTAAGATCAAGACCAAGTTTCATGGGTGTGCCACCCAAATTACTCAGCCATTGAGGCGTCGTTGGTGCCAAATTAAGAGCAACAATGTAATCACCACCCATTTCAGCTTGAATAACCTCTTTGGCCCGTAATTGCAGGTTTTTGTCAGCGATACGTACCAAGGCGCTCTCGCCATCAGACTCACTGCCAAAATACGCTATGCCACCCTCATCAAGAGCACCCTCAATTTTATCAAGAACCGCACTGTCTATTATCATGGCGCCACTTTGGCCCGATAACTGAACAGCCGCATCCGCAGGATAGAAGTTTGGAGCGGCGTAGACAAAGCCGAAGGTGATCACCAGAAGAATCAGCAGATTCTTCCATAGAGGAAACTTGTTTAACATGGGTCAATCGATCCTTTTATTCTCGGGGCGCATTATAACGACATCCCTATTAAATAGGGGCAGATTCAGGAATTTAAACCCCCACCATCGCCAATTGCTTGTTTTCGATAAAACTCTTCAGTAAACGCATCCAGCTGTCCTTCGGCAATTGCATCGCGCAAACCTGCCATAAGACTTTGATAGAAGCGTAAGTTATGAATTGTATTTAATTGAGAACTTAACATTTCACCACACTTTTCAAGATGGTGAAGATAACCACGGCTAAAGTTGGTGCAGGTGTAACAGTCACACTCTGCATCTAGAGAACCCGTGTCATGACGATGCCTTGCATTGCGTATCTTAATCACTCCGGTACTGGTGAAAAGGTGGCCATTGCGCGCATTTCGGGTGGGCATTACACAGTCGAACATATCAATGCCACGGCGGACTCCCTCTACTAAATCAGCAGGTTTACCAACACCCATGAGGTAGCGTGGTTTATCTGCAGGCATAGTGTCGGCGAGGTGATCAAGAACTCGAAGCATGTCATCTTTGGGCTCACCGACTGACAAACCGCCGATAGCAAACCCATCAAAGTCAATATCCACCAGTCCTGCCAGTGATTGATCACGCAGCGACTCGTACATGCCCCCCTGAACAATACCGAAAAGCGCAGATGGACTATCACCATGAGCATCTTTGCTACGCTGCGCCCAGCGCAGTGATAACTGCATCGACACTTCGGCTTCTTTTTCGGTGGCAGGGTATGGTGTACATTCATCAAAAATCATTACCACATCACTACCCAAATCTCGTTGCACCTGAATAGAGGTTTCTGGATCAATAAATACCGGGCTACCATCGATGGGTGACTTAAACTTAACACCCTCTTCGGTGATTTTACTCATGTCGCCTAAACTGAATACTTG
>ENA-OSJC01000321-OSJC01000321.1-marine-metagenome-genome-assembly--contig:-NODE-321-length-48607-cov-5.899279_pt1 | contig 48607 bp, 41 predicted proteins | sample MGYA00237885_ERZ534234 | MGnify/ENA primary metagenome ERZ534234 (study PRJEB26413, sample SAMN06343907) | marine metagenome | isolation source: coastal waters | place: Atlantic Ocean: West Antarctic... | reverse complement strand
AATTAGAATTAACATATTTAATATCATTTGATATCCTAATTTCCAATTCTTATCAGAAAATAGATTCGGAAGCAACACTGGGAAAACAAATAAAAAAAACAATAAAACAAATGTGGTAATACACCCGAAAAATGACATGTGAAACACCTTATTTCCATCAGTGTTTAAATGGAGGTTAAAAGGCTCAAAGTAGAGTAAAAACAGTGCTATAAAAAGCCCGGATAATACTGCGATAATTAAACTTTTTAAAACTGGTCTTGGTGCTGGATATTTCTTGATAAGTATTCTTAACATTCAGTTTTTTAGATTACAGGTAACTACTATAAAAAGCGCATCATTATGCCGCAATAAACCAAAGTTTAAAACAACAAGGCTTGCCCGTCCTGGTCGATTGGGGGCTCTTTTTCTTTATTTGGAGTTGTATCTTGAGCAGGTTCTTCTAAAGCAGGTTGGTCTTGAACAGTTTCTTCTTTAGTAGTTTGAGCAGCTACACTTTCTGAGCTTTTTACAGCTTGCTGATCAACCACCTCTATAGCGGCCGCAGGAGTCTGCTGTGGCTGGGCAAAGGGCAAAGGATCAAGAGCGTTAATTTCTAATATTTTATATTTTGTCAATTGGTTACCAAGGGCGCCAATTCCTTTCAAGGCAATGAAACGCTCTAAATCAATTACAAGGTTATCCTTTCTTTCCTTGCCTCTTTCTTTTGTAAAAACAAGCTCCGCAACCGGTCTATGATCTGTAAATATAGTTTCAAGATAAGATTTAGAATCATCTGTTAATACATTGTCTTGTTTCTCTGGAGTATCTATAAGGAACCTCTTTACATAAAAAAGTTCTTTCTCTCCAGCCCAATGTATGGCAGTTATTGGCTTTTTAGGCTCCCACTTCTCCATTACAATGAGATCCTCATCAAAATGCATGGTAATCTCTGGAATAACTGTTTTAATAAGCCCTCTTTGATTAATTAGCAACAACCTATCTGTAGGTCTAAACTCTCCCACAAGTTCACCACGCTGGTCTAGATTAAGGCGTTGTACTGTTTCATCAAACCAAATTTTACGTGGCTTTAAAGTAGATAGACCCTTTTCCTTTAACTCAATACGCTTTACAGGATACTTGGTTACAATATTTCCTTTAGAGGCGCGTCCTTTTACCAAAACATCACTAAAGTGTAAATCCCATTTTAATTTTTTAATACTTCCGCTTTGACGCAGTAATATATGTACCACTTCTGCCTCACCATTAAGGTTTGCAGTAAAATAAAGTACTTTACTGTCTTTATTACCTTGAGAGACTGGGTATTCTTTGTCACGGGTAACTCCCGTTACGTTAAAGCGTTTAACATAGGTTGGGCCTTTAGGGCCATCCTTGTAAATCATGTTATAGGTAGTGCGCTTGTCTTTCTTTTTAAATACAGCAACATGAATGATGTTTTTACCTATAAAGGTCTTACTCCCTACCTTGGTGATCATCAGTGTTCCATCTTGGGTAAATACAATAATATCATCAATATCACTACAATCTGTTACATACTCGTCTTTACGCAAGTTAGTACCTATAAACCCTTCCTCTTTATTTACATAAAGCTTGGTATTTTTAATAACTACCTTGGTTTTTTGAATATCATCAAATACCTTTATTTCTGCTTTACGCTCTTTACCCTTACTGTATTCTTTCTTTAAACGAGTAAAGTAATCTATAGCGTAGATAATAAGATTTGCCAAATGGTGTTTTACCTGAGCGATACTATCATCTAAGGCATCAATTTTTTGCTGCGCCTTATCTATATCAAACTTAGAGATGCGCTTGATGCGTATTTCAGTGAGACGTACAATATCATCTTGAGTAACGCCTCTTTTTAAATGTGTTATATGTGGCTTTAATCCTTTATCTATAGCGTTTATTACTCCTGGCCATGTTTCTTGGTCTTCAATATCTCGGTAAATACGATTCTCTATAAAAATTCGCTCTAAAGATGCGTAATGCCACTGCTCCTCTAATTCATGCAACTGTATTTCAAGTTCACTCTTTAAAAGTTTTACGGTTCTCTCTGTTGAGCGGCGTAACATTTCACTAACACCAACAAACAAAGGCTTGTTGTTTTCAATAACACACCCCAGCGGAGATATAGAACTTTCACAGTTTGTAAATGCATACAGGGCGTCTATAGTTTTATCTGGGGAAATACCAGAAGGAATATGAATTAGTATTTCAACATCTGCAGCCGTATTATCTTCTATCTTCTTTATCTTAATTTTACCTTTTTCATTGGCTTTTAAAATAGAATCAATTAAAGACCCTGTATTAGTTCCAAAAGGAATCTCAGTAATAACTAAGGTGTTTTTATCGTGTTGGCCTATACGAGCACGAGATCTTATTTTTCCGCCTCTTAAACCATCATTATAGTTTGTAACATCAATAATACCACCTGTAGGAAAATCTGGAAAAATAGTAAAGCGCTTGCCTTGCAAGTGTTTTATAGAAGCATCTATGAGTTCTATAAAGTTGTGAGGCAAAATTTTTGTTGACAAACCAACGGCAATACCCTCTCCTCCTTGTGCCAATAACAGTGGAAACATAACCGGAAGGTTAATAGGCTCCTTCCTTCTTCCATCATAAGAAGACTGCCACTTGGTGATTTTTGGATTAAAAACAACATCTAGACCAAACTTAGAAATACGAGCTTCAATATATCTGGCAGCTGCAGCTCTATCTCCAGTTAGGATATTACCCCAGTTTCCTTGGGTATCAATAAGTAAATCTTTTTGCCCTAACTGCACCATAGCATCTGCAATACTTGCATCCCCATGAGGATGGTATTGCATGGTATGTCCTACAACATTGGCTACTTTATTGTAACGACCATCATCAAGATCTTTCATAGAATGCATGATGCGGCGCTGTACGGGCTTAAAACCATCTTCAATGGCAGGAACAGCACGTTCTAATATAACATAACTAGCATAATCCAAAAACCACTCACGGTACATTCCAGTAACACGTGTAATGGTTTCACCTTCCTCTGTGTCTGGTGAATCAAAATCATCTTGGTCTTCACCAACAACCTGGGCATCAAGAGTGTCGTCTTGATGGTCATTTTGCGGGGTGGCCCCATCTTGGTTTAATTCTTCTTCTGGATGTTGATCCTCGTTCATGTGTTATAATTTCACTTTTGGTACTTAGCTTGTTTTTATGAGGCCTCTTCTTCTAGGACATCCAACTCGACTTTTAGATTATTGATGATAAACTCTTGTCTATCTGGTGTGTTTTTACCCATATAAAAAGAAAGCATTTCTTCAATACTCATTTGTTTGTCTAGCATAACAGGGTCTAGCCTAATGTTGTCTCCAATGAAATGCACAAATTCATTTGGTGATATCTCACCAAGACCTTTAAATCGAGTAATCTCTGGTTTTGGCTTTAACTCCTCTAGTGCATCTCTTTTTTCTTGGTCTGAATAACAATAAATCGTCTTCTTTTTATTACGCACCCTAAAGAGAGGCGTTTGCAAAATATACAAATGCCCTTCTTTTATAACCTCTGGAAAAAACTGCAGAAAAAATGTAATTAGAAGCAGTCTAATATGCATACCATCTACATCAGCATCTGTTGCTATAACAATATTGTTATAACGTAAGTCTTCCATAGACTCTTCTATATTTAAAGCAGCCTGCAGAAGGTTAAACTCTTCGTTTTCATACACAATCTTTTTACTCAAGCCGTAACTATTTAAAGGCTTCCCTTTTAAACTAAATACAGCCTGTGTATTAACATCTCTACTTTTTGTAATACTTCCTGATGCGCTGTCTCCCTCTGTAATGAAAAGTGTAGACTCTAAATTACGCTGTTTTTTAGTATCTCCTAAGTGAACCCTGCAATCGCGTAATTTTTTATTATGCAAATTAGACTTCTTTGCACGATCTTTGGCTAGTTTCCTAATACCAGACAACTCTTTACGCTCGCGTTCTGCTTGCATAATTTTACGCTGCAAAGCCTCAGAAACCGCTGCGTTTTTATGTAAAAAATTATCTAATTGTGTTTTTAGAAAATCATTGATATAAGCCCGTACCGTTGGTAAATCACCACCCATATCTGTAGAACCCAGTTTGGTTTTTGTTTGACTCTCAAAGATAGGCTCCATTACTTTTATACTAATGGCGCTTACTATAGACTTTCTAATATCACTGGCTTCATAGTTTTTACCATAAAACTCTCTGATGGTTTTCACCAAACTTTCTCTAAAGGCGGCTTGATGAGTACCACCTTGAGTGGTGTTTTGTCCATTCACAAAACTATGATACTCCTCGCTGTATTGGGTTTTACTGTGTGTTATGGCAACCTCTATGTCATTACCTCGCAAGTGTATAATTGGATACAACATATCTTCTTTAGACATGTTATCTTCAAGTAAATCTCTAAGGCCGTTTTCACTAAAAAACTTCTCGCCATTAAAATCTATGGTTAGCCCAGGATTAAGATAGACGTAATTTCTAAGCATTTTTTCTACATACTCACTACGGTACTTAAAGTTTTTGAAAATAACCTCGTCTGGAATAAATACAACTTTTGTTCCTTTGCGCTTAGTAGATTCCTCTACTGAGCTATCTTCTTTTAATTCTCCCTGAGAGAACTCTGCATATTTTACTTTATTGTCTCTAATAGATTCTATCTTAAAGTAAGAGGACAATGCATTTACCGCCTTTGTTCCTACCCCATTTAAACCTACAGATTTTTTAAACGCTCGAGAATCATACTTTCCTCCTGTGTTCATTTTAGAAACAACATCAACTACTTTCCCTAGAGGAACACCGCGGCCAAAGTCACGAACACGTACTTCTTTATCTTTTATTCTAATTTCAATGGTCTTTCCAGCACCCATCACAAACTCGTCAATACTATTATCTAAGACCTCTTTTAATAATATATAAATACCATCATCTGGAGAAGAACCATCACCTAGCTTTCCAATATACATACCTGGACGCATACGAATATGCTCTTTCCAGTCGAGGGATCGTATGTTATCTTCGGTATATTTTGTGTCTGCCATAAAATCGTGTGAATAGTTGTTAAATATACCCTTTACAAGACAAATTTGAAAAATTTAAAACACAAAGTAATTAACAAATACAACGCCAAAATTGTGAACAACCTTATGCTATTGTTAAGAATAAATAAATGTTATTACAAAAAAAAGCAGCCCTATTTATAAATAAATAGGGCCGTCTTTAATCTATATATTATGAAGTATTACACGTTGAATCTAAAATGCATTACATCACCATCATTTACAATATATTCTTTTCCCTCTACACCCATTTTTCCGGCCTCTTTTACTTTAGTTTCACTTCCAAAACTAACATAATCGTTATATTTAATAACCTCTGCGCGTATAAAGCCTTTTTCAAAATCTGTATGTATAACTCCTGCTGCCTGTGGCGCTGTTGCTCCCACAGGAATTGTCCAGGCGCGCACTTCTTTAACACCTGCCGTGAAATAGGTTTGCAAATTTAAGAGCCTGTAGGCGCCGCGTATTAATTTTGCCGACCCTGGTTCTTCCAAACCTAAATCTTCTAGAAACATTTGACGCTCCTCAAAAGAGTCTAACTCTGTGATGTCTGCCTCTGTTCCTACTGCCAAAATAACAACCTCAGCATTTTCAGAGGCTACTGCCTCTTTTACCTTGTCTACGTATGAGTTTCCATTAACTGCTGCATCTTCATCTACGTTACACACATACATCACTGGCTTATCTGTAATGAACTGTAAAGGAGTTACAAACTCTTCTCTGTCCTTTTCTGAAATATCAATAGCTCGTATAGAATGGCCTTGCTCTAAACCATCTTTAATTTTAAGTAAAACCGTTTCTTCTTTTTGTGCTTCTTTATTACCCGTACGTGCAGAACGCTTTACTTTTTCTAATTTTTTATCTACTGTTTCAAGATCTTTTAATTGCAATTCTATATCGATGGTTTCTTTATCTCTAATTGGATCTACATTACCGTCTACATGGATAATATTATCATTATCAAAACAACGCAACACATGTAAAATAGCATCTGTTTCTCTAATGTTTCCCAGGAATTGATTTCCAAGACCTTCACCTTTACTGGCGCCTTTTACCAATCCTGCAATATCTACAATTTCAACAGTGGCAGGCAGTACTTTTTCTGGATTTACTAATTCTTCCAACTTGACCAAACGATCATCTGGCACATTTACCACTCCAATATTTGGCTCAATGGTGCAAAACGGAAAATTCGCGCTTTGGGCCTTAGCGTTAGACAAACAATTAAAAAGAGTTGATTTTCCTACGTTTGGTAATCCTACAATTCCAGCTTTCATACTTAAATATCTTTAAATGCGTGCAAATATAGCTTTTTAGCCGAAATTTAAACACCAAAATTGACTGCTGTTTATTTAAAAAAAGCGGAAAGCGTAGAATAATATAATAGACAGCAATCAAAACAAAGTCTTAGGCATTAGATTTAAAATAATAGACAAAAAAAAAAGAGCTCTGAAAATATCAGAGCTCTTTATAATTAAAAAATGAATTGGTTATTTCTTACCGTCCATTTTATCCTTCAATGCTTGAAGTGCAGAGTTAGCGTCACCTAATGTAGGCTTCGATTCGTCAGACTGCTTTTTAGCTTTCTTAGCAGCTTGCTTCACGATTTTAGCTTCCTCTTCTTTATGTATCGCCATATGAGAGGCTACCACTTTCTTGAATTCTTTGTTGAATTCAATAATTTGGAAGTCTATCTCTTCACCTTTGGTTACATCGGTTCCGTCCTCTTTCTCTAAGTGACGTTTTGGTACAAATGCAGTGATATCATCATTAAAGTTGATAACCGCTCCTTTGTCTACCATCTCGTCAATAGATGCTTTATGAACAGATCCTACAGCAAACTCAGCTTCATACTTATCCCAAGGATTTTCTGTAGTTTGTTTGTGTCCTAGGCTTAGTTTACGTCCTTCTACATCCAATTCTAGCACCACTACCTCTAGGGTGTCAGAAATGTTCGTAAACTCACTTGGATGCTTCACTTTCTTAGTCCAAGAAAGATCAGAGATATAAATAAGTCCGTCAATTCCTTCTTCTAATTCAACAAATACACCAAAGTTTGTAAAGTTACGCACAATACCTTTGTGAGTAGATCCTACAGGATACTTTGTTGTAATGTCTGTCCATGGGTCTTGCGTTAATTGCTTAATACCTAAGCTCATCTTACGCTCTTCACGATCCATAGTTAAAACTTGTGCCTGAACTTTATCACCTACGTTTACAAAGTCTTGTGCACTACGCAAGTGCGTAGACCATGACATTTCACTAACGTGGATTAATCCTTCTACACCTTCAGCAACTTCAATAAATGCACCGTAGTCTGCAATAACAACTACTTTACCTTCTACATTGTCACCAATTTTAAGTTCTTCACCAAGAGCATCCCAAGGGTGTGCGCTTAATTGTTTAAGACCTAATTGTATACGTGTTTTATCCTCATCAAAGTCAAGAATTACAACGTTTAATTTCTGGTCAAGCTCTACAATCTCGTTAGGGTGGTTGATACGAGACCAAGAAAGGTCTGTAATATGAACTAGTCCATCCACACCACCAAGATCTACAAAGACACCATAAGAAGTAATGTTTTTAACAACACCCTCTAATACTTGTCCTTTTTCAAGCTGCCCAATGATTTCTTTTTTCTGCTCTTCGATATCTGCTTCGATAAGCGCTTTGTGTGATACAACAACGTTTTTAAATTCGTGGTTAATCTTCACAACCTTAAATTCCATTGTTTTGTTAACGTATACATCGTAGTCTCTAATAGGCTTCACATCAATTTGTGATCCTGGTAAGAACGCTTCAATACCAAATACATCTACAATCATACCACCTTTGGTACGACATTTAACAAAACCGTTAACGATAGTTCCCTCATCGTGTGCTTTATTTACACGATCCCAAGCCATAATAGTTCTGGCCTTACGGTGAGAAAGAATTAATTGTCCAGTTGCGTCTTCACGCACATCGATTAAAACCTCTACCTTATCTCCAACTTTTAAACCTGGATTGTAACGGAATTCGTTTAATGAAACAACACCTTCAGATTTAGCGTTGATGTCTATAATAGCATCACGATCTGAGATATGTACCACTTCTCCTTTTACTACCTCATCATCTAAAGTATCAACAAAATTCTCTGTTACTAATTTTTCAAACTCTAATAACTTACCATCATCTACAGGATCAATTCCTTCCTCGTAGTTGTGCCAGTTAAAATCAGTTAAGAATTTTTCAGGATTTGTTTCCTTAAGAGAAGGTTCTCTTTTTGGTTTTTCAGTAGCCTCAGGAGCTGATGCTTCTACTGTTTCTTGAACTTCTACAGCAGGAGCTTCTACTTTTGGAGTTCTTTTTCTTGTTTTCTTAGCAGCTGGTTTTGCTGCTTCGTCTTTTGCTTTTTCAGCCATTTTTAAAATTTTGTATCCTCTTGTAAAAGTTCTATTTAAAAAGAAATCTACAAGACTTTACTTTGTATTCTACAAGGCTGTAATAGTGAAACGATATACCCGTAGAAGGATTAAGTTTGATTTTTATGCCCAAATTGCTATTACTACACCGTCAAAATGGGCTGCAAAAATAATTCTTTTCTTTTAATTTCCAAAGTGATAGGGTAATTAATTACAATAGCACAGGGGCTTATAAAACAGCTTGGGCAAGACCCTTAAAAAAGTGCACTAACAAGGATTGTACTAGGCTATTAAATTCGGCCTGCTATTCTGTCTTTGGCCAGTTGTAGAATGACATGAAACTGGTCTTCCAGATTCATGTGGCTATTATCAATAGCGATGGCACCTTTTGCCTTTACAAGGGGTGAATCCTTGCGGGTAGAATCTATATAATCTCGCTCCACAACATTTTTCAAAACATCCTCTAGAGAAACCTTATCTCCACTGTCTATAAGTTCTTTATAGCGGCGCTGAGCTCTTGTGGTGGCAGATGCATCTAAAAATATTTTGAGCTCCGCCTCTGGAAACACTACAGTGGCTATATCACGACCATCCATAACAACCCCTTTGTTTTGCCCTAGTTTTTGTTGTTGAGAAACCAATTTTGTGCGCACCGCAGAAATGGCAGCAACAGGACTTACAAGTCCAGATACAGCGAGTGTTCGTATTTGTTTTTCAACATTAACACCATTTAAAAAAACGTCAGCCATACCTGTGCTTTCATTTTTTTTAAAATCAATAGATATATCCTTTAGTGCATTCTCTAAAGCACCTTGATCTACTTTAGCATCTGTAATAAACCCTTGTTGCATTGCAAAAAGAGTCACTGCACGATACATAGCGCCTGTATCTACATATATGTAGTCAAGCCAATCTGCCAATTGCTTTGCAAGGGTACTTTTTCCTGTTGAAGAAAAACCGTCAATAGCGATGGTGATTTTTTTCATTATTGTAAATCTATGTTAAGTCCAAAAAAACTACTTGATGCAGCGGTATTGTATTTTGAAAACGAATAATTTAATCTCACTTTATTAAGTTTAATTCCAAATCCCGCACTCAAGCCAGAAAATGCTCGTGTGTCTATAATACGTAATTCTTCTGCGCGTCTAAAGTTATAACCAAGCCGTATATTAAAACCACTTTCAGGAAATAGCTCGAGGCCAACAATAACGTGACGAAATGCCTCATCTATAAAATTAATGTTTTCTGAGGTAACAACTCCTTCCAAATCTGTAATTTCTCTGTCTGGGTTCGAAAAAGCCAAATCCCACCGCTGCATGTTTTCTAGAGTAATGTGCCACCTAATTGGTATGCGCTCTAGAATTTGAGATGCCCCCAGAATGATTTCAAAGGGAAGCGGCTCTATCTCTATATCATAAGGTGTGAGCTGGGTTCCTATGTTTCTGGCTACTGCCGTTATTTGCAAATCCCACTGGTCATGAACATACATGATACCTAGATCTGCAGCGACTCCAAAGGAGCTGTACTGCTCTAGTTGAGAGGATATAAACTTAATATTACCTCCATAATGGAAATTAGTAAAAGGAATGTTACGCGCATGGCCCACAGAAATTGCTACCTCTGCACCAGAGAAATTATTGGTAGCATTTCCTTGGGTATCGTAGCCAGCAAAATCTCCGTAATTTATATATGAAATCCCTGCATGTATTACCTGGGTGTATCTATCCCAAGAATAGGCATAGGCAACCGTACCATAATTAACGTCTGCTAAATAATTATTGTAATTAACAGATAACTGTTTATCCATTTTAGGATTAATGGCAGCGGGATTAAATAATCCTTGAATTGGATCATAATCGTAATTAGTAACTATCTTGCCTCCTAAAGCAGCTTGTCTGGGGTCATTAACCAAATTTAAAAACTGATAGGTAGCGCGCCCTCCTATTTGCCCAAGGGCAGAAAAAGTTATGAGTGAGGTTAGTAAAAATAAAACCTTTTGGTTCATAGAGGGTAGCAAAGAATTCTTTAGTACAATAACGAGTGTAAGTATAATTTATTTTCGAGAGAAAAGAAAAGAGTTTTACAATAAAAAGCAGCTAGAGAACATACCACTAGCTGCTTTTAAAAAATCATCTTATAATTTTTTAGCTCCTTTGACCTTTTCCTTTGTAAGGGCAAGGGCTAAAACATCACTCATTTCCTTTACATAATGAAAGGTTAAGCCCTTTAAATATTCTGGCTTAATCTCGTCTATATCGCGTTTGTTTTCCTCACACAACAAGATCTCTTTTATGCGTGCTCTTTTTGCTGCAAGTATTTTCTCTTTGATTCCTCCAACAGGTAGCACCTTGCCACGAAGTGTTATCTCGCCAGTCATGGCCAAACTCTTCTTTACTTTGCGCTGGGTAAATAAAGACACCAATGAGGTTAACATCGTTATTCCTGCACTTGGCCCGTCTTTTGGAGTTGCTCCCTCTGGTACATGAATGTGTACATTGTACTTTTCGAAAATTTCTTGTTTAAGACCTAATTTTTCTGCGTTAGATTTTATGTATTCTAAAGCTATAGTGGCAGATTCCTTCATAACCTTACCAAGATTTCCTGTCATGTTTAGGGTGCCTTTTCCTTTGCTAATGGTAGATTCAATAAACAAAATATCTCCACCAACGCGTGTCCAGGCTAGGCCAGTAACAACACCCGCTACTTGGTTGTTTTCATACTTATCTCTCTCTAGTCTTGGAACTCCTAGTATTTCAATAATATCTTTATTGCTTACCTTAACATCATAAGGCTCCTCCATGGCAATTTTCATAGCAGCATAGCGTACTGTTTTTGCAATTTGCTTTTCTAGACCACGAACACCACTTTCTCTTGTGTACCCCTCTACAATTTTTTCTAATTGCGCTTTACCTACTTTAAGGTGCTCTTTGGTTAAACCATGCTCTTTTAATTGCTTTGGTAATAAGTGCTGCTTGGCTATTTCAACTTTTTCTTCTATGGTATATCCTGTAACATTGATAATCTCCATACGATCACGTAAGGCCGGTTGTATGGTACTTAAACTATTGGAGGTTGCAATAAACATAACCTTAGACAAATCATACCCTAGTTCTAGAAAGTTATCATAGAAAGAACTGTTTTGCTCAGGGTCTAAGACCTCTAAAAGTGCAGAAGAAGGATCGCCTTGACTGCCTATAGAAAGCTTGTCTATCTCATCTAGTACAAAAACAGGATTACTTGTACCTGCTTTTTTCAGACTCTTGATTATCCTACCTGGCATTGCTCCTATATAGGTTTTACGGTGTCCTCGTATTTCGGCTTCATCTCTTAAACCACCCAAAGAGATACGTATGTACTCTCTACCTAGTGCCTCTGCTACAGATTTCCCTAAAGAAGTTTTACCAACTCCTGGAGGGCCATACAAACAAATAATAGGCGATTTCATGTCATTACGTAACTTTAAAACAGCGAGGTATTCTATGATGCGTTTTTTAACATCATCTAGACCGTAGTGGTCTCTATCAAGAATTTTCTTAGCGCGCTTTAAATCAAACTTATCTTTACTGAATTCATTCCAGGGTAATTCTAAAAGTAGGTCTAAGTAATTTTTTTGAATACTAAACTCAGCAACTTGAGGATTTAAGCGTTGCATTTTAGATAGTTCTTTATTGAAATGTGCTGCGGTGTCTTCATTCCATTTTTTTGCATTACCACGCACTCTCATAGCTTCAATCTCTGCCTCAGAGGTGCTTCCACCCAATTCTTCCTGAATGGTTTTCATTTGCTGATTCAAGAAATACTCACGCTGTTGTTTGTTTATATCATTATGCACCTTTGTATGAATATCTTTTCTCAAAGAGAGTTTTTGTAACTCCAGGTTCATGTATCGGAGGGTCTCCAAAGCTCTCTCTTGCAAATCATTAATTTGTAATAGTTTCTGCTTTTCTGCTACTGAAATATTTAAGTTAGAAGAAACAAAATTGATTAAAAATGAAGGGCTCTCTATATTTTTTATAGCAAAGGATGCATCGCTAGGAATGTTAGGACTGTCTTTAATTATAGCTAAAGATTTTTCTTTTATAGTTTCTACAATTACCAAAAATTCTTCATTGTCTTTTGCAGGTCTGGCTTCCTCAACCCCTCTCACTGTTGCAGTAAGATACGGCTCTGTGGTAATCACCTCTGCTACTTGAAAACGTTTTTTACCCTGTATGATAACTGTTGTATTACCATCAGGCATTTTTAATACCTTTAATATCTTAGCCACAGTACCAATGGTATTTATATCTTCAATTCCTGGATCTTCTTCCCCTTCCTCTTTTTGAGAAACAACACCAATAATTTTACCTTCTTTATTTGTTTGATTTATGAGCTCAATAGACTTATCACGCCCAGCGGTTATAGGCACCACAACTCCTGGAAATAAAACCGTATTACGCAGCGGTAAAATTGGTAGTATTTCTGGAAGGTCTTCATTGTTCATTTCTTCTTCATCTTCTGAAGACATCAACGGAATAAATTCTGCATCGTCTTGAAATTCCTGAAATGACAAACTGTCTAATAAGGATACTTTTGATTTTGACATAGTATGGTGTAAGACATTGTGTCACAAAAAACAATGAAACAAAGTCGTTAATTAAATATATTATTTACCACTAATAGAGCGAAACCACTGATGCTCATATAAATTAGCCGGTATTACATAACTTATAATTCAATATGCATGCCATATGCTACAGTTACATTAGCAGATTTTAATCACTTATGTGTAGGGTATATAAAACAAAATACAAAAAGCCTTTTCAAGATATCGAAAAGGCCTTTTGTATTTAAAAATAAATCTTTTTTTGTTTGTTACAGTAGGTTTAAGTTAAACACCCCTTCTGTGATTTGAATTACAGTAGGATCTACTCCATCAGGATTTACGGCTGTAAATGAAAATGTAGCACTTATATCTCCAGTTTCTTGATCATAACTTTCTATGGTAAGCACTCCAGGATTAGAGACAAACTCAATGCTGCTTCCTTCTCTTGTATACAGGCCAATAGTTTGGTCCCCATTTTCTAGATCAGTACTCATAGGGTACACTCCAGGGGTAATAGTATCTGAAGGAAATCCAATTTTCATGGTTCTACCATTTTCCAGAGTCGCTGTTATAAATGTAACATTCATGCCATTTACCTCTTGGTCTGTAATCTCAAGAGTATCGTTTACACCAGAGGGCTCAAAATCAGCGCCATCAATAACCGCTTTGAAAGGCATTAAAGCTGGTGGCTCGGTTCCTTCAAAATATACAATAAAGCTTCCTTGGGTTACTTGATACACTGAAGGATCTTCTCCAAGTGGATCTCTAGCGGTAAAGGAGAAACTAGCTGCAATAACACCATTTTGCGTGTCAAACTGTGTAAATGTTATACTTCCCGGGTTTGAGCTAAGGTTTTCTCCACCAATATTTGGGTTATAAATACCGATGAGTTTTGTACCGTCAGATATACCATCTTCCATATCAAAGGTTCCAATACCCATATCAAATGGAATATCTATTCTCATCATAGAGCCAGTTGCCGTTTGTGCCTCTACTTTAAAAACCATATCATTACCAACGGTATTTAGTGTGGTCGTTAATACTTGATCTTCATGTTCTTGCCCATTTACCAGTGCAAAAAACTGATCTACATCAACTGGATCTTCTGAACCTCCTCCGCCGCCAGGATCACCACCGCCAGGGTTTTCATCAAAAGTCATTTGAATATCAGTAAAGACTCCCTGAGTTATGGAAGCGTTTTGTATAATAACATCTCCATTGGCATCTGTAATTGGTTCTCCGTCAGCATCTAAAGCTGCTCTTGCTGCAATAAAATTAAATGTGCCAGAAATAATTAAATCTGTTTCGTTGTAGTTTGTAATTGTTAAGGTACCTCCTCCTCCAATATCACCCAGAGTTAGAAAGGGAAATGTTTCAGATTGTACATCAAAATAGCTTGCGCCATTATCGTTATTTGTAGGGTTTAGTGTTAGATCATAACTTCCATTTGCTAGTGGGCTTGCTGTCAATAATATTGCGGTATTATTGCTTGATACACCTGTAATAGTAAAATCACCGTCTACGTTGACTGAGGCTGTGGTAAAGGCCGCTGTAAAAGCAACGTCATTAACAAGTGCTGTAAATGACCCAGGTACAATCTCTCCAGAGGTATCCTGTTGAGGAAATTCTCCTTCTAGAGGTTCATTGGTGCAAGAGGTAAATTGAAGTGCTAAAAAAGCTATTAACATCCAATTAAGAAGTTGTAATTTTTTCATAAGTACGTAAGTTTTCCTTTGTAATAACAGCAAATCTAACTAAAAATTGTCTAGTATTAATATTTTCTTGGTACGCGTAAAAGTAAAATCACGCCAACAATAAAAAACAAGACTAAAAATAAAATGGCATTGCGCATACTGCCTGTAATTTGATCTACAAAACCATAGACCAACATTCCTAACACAATCCCTATTTTTTCTGAAACATCATAGAAACTAAAATAGGATGTAGTATCCTTAGTATCGGGCAAAAACTTAGAATATGTTGAGCGGGACAGCGCTTGTATCCCTCCCATTACAAGTCCTACAAAACCTGCTGTTATATAAAACTCTAAGGGCTGGGTCACAAAATATGCAGCAACACATAAAACAAGCCAAATACAATTAATAAAAATTAATGTATTGATGTTTCCGAACCTACTTGAAGCTTTAGAGGTTAAGAAAGATCCTAAAACTGCCACCAACTGAATAATTAAAATGCTAGAAATTAGCCCTAGTGTTTTTTTATCTGAATCTCCCCAATTAATTTCTTGTTCTCCAAAATAAGTAGCAACTAACATAACGGTTTGTACCGCCATACTATAAACGAAAAAAGCTATTAAAAATCTTTTTAATTGAACGTTTTCTGACAAAGATTGGTGTACTTGTTTAAGTTCTCTAAAGCCGTTTAAAATTACATCTTTGTTTACTTTTTTTGATGCGCCAGTACCACTTGGCAAGTAGTAAAAAGAGTATTGGCTAAACCCAATCCACCAAATACCTACTGTTACAAATGAAATTTTCATGGCCTGAATGCTAGCATCTTCTCCAGAGATACCAAAAAGTTCTGGTTTTAAAACCATAATAAGATTAAACAGAAGTAAAAAAACACTACCAATATATCCTAGAGAGAACCCTTTGGCGCTCAAACTATCTTGCTGGTCTTTAAAAGCAACATCTGGAAGGTATGAATTGTAAAAAACCAAACTACCCCAAAAACCAACTAAAGCAAGAAAATAATTAAACAAGCTTAAATATATATTCTCAAGAGAAAAAAAATATAAACCCATACACGATACCGCACCTAAATAGCAGAAAAACTTCATGAAGTTTTTCTTGTTGCCTACATAATCTGCAATACCAGATAAAAGGGGAGACAAAAAAGCCACCACCAAAAATGCAGCTGCTGTTGTGTAGGTTATTAAAGGAGTACTACGTATTTGAGATCCAAATACACTAACTGTTTCTATATTAGATTTGTTAAATAATGCACCATAAAAAATAGGGAAAACAGCAGAAGCAATTACTAAACTATACACAGAGTTTGCCCAGTCATAAAATGCCCATGCATTACGCAATTTTAAAGATCCTTTTTCCAATTTGGACATAGTATATATTTTCTGCTAAATTAAAAATATCAAATCATAATGCAGTGTTTTTATTGAGTAAAGTAATTTTATTATAAACACTGTTTCGTTTATTTACCAAAGAATACTTTTATTTTTGGCACGTAGTTTGGTATTGTATTAAAAACAAATCCAAATTCAAAAAAATAAAATATTATGAAAAAATTATTCTTATTACTATCCCTGCCTACTTTGTTACTTTTGGGTTCTTGTTACATTGAAAATGACCCTATAGAGACTGGTTCGCTGAGTCAAGTTTTTGAAACAACTGTAAGTTTTACAAATTCAAACAGTTACAGCCAACTGGTAGAGATACCCGCAGATATTGAGGTGTATGAGAGTGATGTTATTCTAGTGTACTGGCTAGAGGATGTAGTCTCTGGAGGTAATGCAGACGCCTTTGATGTATGGACTCCCTTACCGCAAACAATTTATACCAATGATGGTAGTTTCCAATACAGTTTTAATCATACCTTTATAGATGTCTTTTTATTTTTGCAAGGAGATATAAATCTTGATAGCCTTAGCCTTGGTCTAACCAATAATCAAACCTTTAGAATTGCAATAGTTGGGGCAGAATTTGCAAAAACAAACCCTAGTATGCAACAGGTATTGGCTTTATAATATTAAATGAGAAAAAAAAGATGAAAAAAGGAATTCTATTTCTACTTACCATAATGGTAGTAAGCTGTAATGCAAATGCGCAAAAAACAGTAAAAAAACAAGAAGTCTTTCCGGTAGTAAAAACAGATGCCCGGTGGAAATCACAACTCACACAAATGCAGTATTATGTCCTACGCAAGGCAGGAACAGAGAGAGCATTTAGCAGTGATTTAAACAAAAACTACACCAAAGGAACCTATTATTGTGCTGCCTGCCAGACTCCTTTGTTTGAGAGTAGTCACAAGTTTGACAGCGGTTCGGGATGGCCAAGTTTTGATCGTGAAATAAAAGGCAATGTGAGTTTTGATGTAGACTACAATCTTGGCTATGCCAGAAGCGAGGAACATTGCGCTACTTGCGGGGGCCATTTAGGGCATGTATTTAATGACGGTCCAAGAGAAACAACTGGAAAAAGGCACTGTATCAATGGTGAGGCATTACTCTTTAAAGCAGAAAAATAATGAGCAACTATCCTATACAAAAAACAGAAGCTCAGTGGAGAGAAGAACTTGGAGAAGCCCGCTATAAAATTCTACGAGAAAAAGGAACAGAACGCCCTTACACTGGAAGCTACAATCTTACCTTTGAGGATGGAACCTATTGCTGTATGGGGTGTAAAAACAAGCTATTTGAAAGTGCTAGTAAATTTGACAGCGGCTGCGGATGGCCAAGTTTTGACCAAAGTATTGCCGCAAGCGTTACTTACATTAAAGACACCACTTTAGGTATGCAGCGCACAGAAATAGTTTGCTCAAATTGTGGAGGTCATTTAGGACATGTTTTTGATGACGGCCCTACCAAAACTGGACAGCGATACTGCGTGAACTCTCTCTCTGTTGATTTTGAAAAATAGTTTGAAATCATCTCGTGTTTTATAGACATACGCAGGTTATTAATTTGGAATGTTCTTTTTTCAAAAATTTGTTATGTTTCCATTACACATTTTGTAAATTTGTACTATAAATTAACTAGCAAATAAAGTACCATGAGTAAATATGATGTAATTGTATTAGGAAGTGGCCCTGGAGGTTATGTAACTGCCATAAGAGCTTCACAACTAGGATTAAAAACTGCTGTCATTGAAAAAGAAAGTCTTGGAGGCGTTTGTCTTAACTGGGGTTGTATCCCAACAAAAGCATTACTTAAAAGTGCACAAGTTTTTGATTACCTAAAACATGCAGAAGATTACGGTCTTTCTGTAAAGCAATACGATAAAGACTTTACGAAGGTGGTGGCACGTAGTAGAAACGTTGCTGATGGAATGAGTAAAGGAGTTCAGTTTTTGATGAAAAAAAACAAGATTGATGTCCTAAAAGGTTTCGGAAAACTTATGCCCGGAAAGAAAGTTGATGTAGACGGTACACAGTACAGCGCAGATCATATAATTATAGCAACCGGCTCACGCTCTCGTGTGTTGCCAAATCTACCTCAAGATGGGAAAAAAGTAATCGGGTACAGAGAAGCCATGACACTAGAGAAGCAACCAAAATCAATGATTATTGTTGGTAGTGGTGCTATTGGTGTAGAGTTCGCCCATTTTTACAATACTATGGGTACAGATGTTACCCTTGTAGAATTTCAACCCAATATAGTTCCTGTAGAAGATATAGATGTTTCAAAACAGTTTGAACGTTCTTTCAAAAAAGCAGGAATAAAAGTAATGACTAATTCTTCTGTAGAAAAAGTGGATACCTCTGGCAAAACAGTAAAAGCCACAGTAAAGACAAAAAAAGGAGAAGAAATAATTGAAGCAGATGTTGTTTTATCTGCCGTTGGTATTGTTTCTAACATTGAAGGTATAGGCCTTGAAGAGGTAGGTATTGTTGCAGATAAAGGTAAAATCATGGTTAATGACTATTACCAAACCAACATTCCTGGATATTACGCAATTGGTGATGTAACACCTGGACAAGCATTAGCCCATGTAGCTTCTGCAGAAGGGATTACATGTGTAGAAAAAATTGCAGGTATGCAAGTTGAGGCTATAGACTACGGAAATATCCCTGGATGTACCTATGCAACTCCAGAGATTGCAAGTGTTGGTATGACAGAAAAGCAAGCAAAAGAAGCAGGTTATGAATTGAAGGTAGGTAAATTTCCTTTTTCTGCCTCTGGAAAAGCAAGTGCAGCTGGAACAAAAGATGGTTTTGTAAAGGTGATTTTTGATGCCAAGTACGGAGAATGGCTTGGATGCCACATGATTGGTGCTGGAGTTACAGATATGATTGCCGAGGCGGTACTTGGTAGAAAACTAGAAACTACAGGCCATGAAGTATTAAAAACCATACACCCTCACCCTACTATGAGTGAAGCTGTTATGGAAGCAGTAGCAGATGCCTACGGTGAGGTTATACACCTATAGTTTTAGATATATTATAAAACCCTGCCTATGGCGGGGTTTTTTTATGCTTATTTTTCTGCGCATCTATACGCTTAATTTATACATCAAATTTGTAGCACTAGCCTAAGAAAAATTGTTGATAGTACTGTTTAAAAACATATTACTTTAACCCAATTAATAGCTGTAAATTTTATTATGTTTGTTTTGAAAGTAGTTTTATTATGCAACTAAGCTAACAAATAAGTCACTCTCTGGAATGAAAAACTTTTTAATAGCGTTTTTTACTTGTGTTGTATGGTCATTTTTTGCCCTATGGGTTTATTTTATGATGCTACCCAAAGAGCAGAAAATTGCAGTTAGCGAAAATATCTCGCCTAAAGAGATCGAAATGAGTAGTACCAGAGTTAGAGTAACTCCTACTCTAGAGATACAAAACCAAAACAAAAAGCCTATAACAACCCAAGAGTTAATTGATGATGTAAATTTGTCTGCAACTCTCCCTGCATCTGGTTTAACAGCCCGTGATTCAGACAACAAGATTGTGTTTGTTTTTGAGAAAGGAATTTCTTTCACAAAAAATGCCAGTACTCTAAAGATCCCTTTGTCATTAAATGCTTTTAAAAACCTACTTAAAGATTATTTAGTGCAGCATCCACAAAATGAAGTACACATAATATCCCCTTATAGTGCTACTGAAAATTTTGTAACTCCAAATATTGGGAAGCAGCGAGGCATACAACTAAAAAACATGCTCATACAAGCCGGTATTGACAGCTCTAGAATTGTTGTTAAATCAACTATTCAGGAACTTGTTTTCTCGAGTGATAATAGCTATTCAAATGCAATTGGGTTTGATTTTAAACCACTAGATAAAAAAAGAATTGCTGCAATTATTCCAAAAGCAATTAAAACACCAAAGAGCATTACCTTCTACCCTAGCTTTGCCAATACAAATATTTTAAAAACAAAAAAACTACAAGAGCTTCTTACTCGTGTTACACAAATTTTAGATAGTAATCCAAACACAAAACTTACCCTAGTTGGACATACAGATAATTCTGGAACCACAGAAGAAAATTACAGCCTTGGATTATCGTATGCAAAACAGCTCAGGTGGTTTTTAACTGCCAAAGGCTCTGTAGACAAAAAAAGAGTGCGCGTACTCTCAAAGGGGGAATCCCAGCCCCTTAAAAGCAACAGAACAAAAAAAGGAAGTCTTGCAAATCAAAGAATTGTGTTACAATTTAAATATTAGATGAACTCTTTAGAAAATTACATAAGCCAATTACAAACCCCAGAATTTCTAGGGGTGCTAGCCTTGATGCTTAGCACTTTTTTAATTGGGTATTTCTTTGGTTTTTACTTAGAAAAAACAAAAAAAAGAGCGCTTATAAATAGGCTTAAAAAAGAGGTAAACGCTTTAAGAAACCCAAAAAAAATAAGCAATATAAATGTTATTTATGATGAGATAAAACCAAGAAAATATGCTAGTGCAACACAACAATTAACAGCTTCTCAAAGCACTGCTAAAGCTCACACAACAAAACAAACCATAGCAGCAAAAGCACGTTCAGAATTTGTAAACTATAACCATGATAAACCAATGCTGGATTTTGAAAGTATTGGAAAGGGTGATAAATACAATGCAGATAGTTTAATGCAAATTAACGGAATAGGCCCCTATATTGAGCAGCGACTTAATGAAATAGTCATCTATAATTATAGTCAAATAAGCAAACTACAACTTAAAGACATCGTTATTATTACTCATCTTATTGATTTTTTCCCTGGAAGAATAGAAAGAGACAATTGGGTACAACAGGCAAATGCACTAAAAATACCACATTAAATACATGTGTTACTTTAATTTGAAAAAACAAATAAAGATGCTACAATACCAATAAAAAAACCTGCTAAGTATAGCAGGTTTTTTATTATTTAAAAATGCAATGTAGCAAGTTATTTAAAATGCATAAAAGCTTGTTTTCTAAGTAACGCTTCATCGGTTTCAACATTAGCATCATCTGGCACACAGCAATCTACAGGGCATACAGCAGCACACTGCGGCTCATCATGAAAGCCTTTGCATTCTGTACATTTATCTGCTACTATATAATACACTTCATCACTAATAGGCTCCTGAGTTTCATTGGCATCCACAGCTTTACCATTAGTAAGCACAAGGGATCCTTCAAGATCTGTTCCGTCTGCATAACGCCAATCATCTGCACCCTCATAAATAGCTGTATTTGGGCATTCTGGCTCACAGGCGCCGCAGTTAATACACTCATCAGTTATTATAATAGCCATTTAATTTTATTTTTATTACTGCAAATTTAAGCCCTAGTAATGGCAACAACAAATACATCTTGATAAATTGTGAAAACATTTTGTTTCTGGCCCTTGTTTCAAGGAGTAATTACATCAGTTTTTTTTACCTTTGGAAATCACATAAATTAAAATGAATCTAGACCAAAGAATAGACGCTTTTGTAACATTAGGACGTTTTTTAGCGCAGTTTGTTTCTCCCATTGATGACAACACAAATACCCTGCAGGATAAAGCCTTAACTGTAGACTCATCATTGCCTGATACCGCCGTTTTTTGTGAGAGGATGATACAAACCCTTCAAGATGCACATCATCAAAACACATGGTTTACCTATGATAACCTTGCTTTTTCATGTAAAAGTTGGAGTGATGCGCTCACCAAAGAAAACCTGACCAATTGGGTGTCAAATTACGCTATTGATGAAGTAAATTCACCCAAAACAATTGCAGTTGTCATGGCAGGTAATATTCCACTAGTTGGATTTCATGATTTTTTATCTGTACTACTATGTGGTCATAAAATACAAGCAAAACTATCCTCTAACGATAAAAAACTGCTGCCTTTTTTAGCTAGCTATCTATGTGCTGTAGCTCCAGAGTTTAAACCCTTTATTACTTTTACTGAAGACACCTTAAAAAACTTTGATGCAGTAATAGCTACAGGCAGTAATAATACCGCTACATATTTTGATCATTATTTTAGTAAGTATCCTCATATTATTCGTAAAAATAGAAATGCTGTTGCCATTATTACGGGTAAAGAAACTCCAAAGCAAATGCAAAGCTTGGCAGATGATGTGTATCGGTATTTTGGATTAGGTTGCCGTAATGTCTCTAAAATATATATTCCACAGCAGTATAACCTGGATCACTTTTTTAATGGCATGTATGCTTGGAAACAAGTGATAAACAATCATAAATACATCAATAACTATGATTATAATAAAGCAGTTTATTTGATGAGTGATATTAAATTATTTGATAACGAATTTATGTTACTTAAAGAAGATACTGGGTACAGCTCCCCTATCTCTGTGGTGTTTTATGAACGCTACAAAGACATAAATGATGTTAAAGCGCAATTAGAGGATCAAAAACAAAACATACAATGTATCGTTTCTCTAGAAGATGTGCCTTTTGGAGTAGCACAAACACCTGCGCTTTCAGATTATGCAGATGGCGTTGACACTATAGATTTCTTAATAAAATTATAATAACTTACTACTACAATAAATATCTTTTATACTATTTTTTACACCTTTGAATTACAATTAAACACTCATGAAAAAACATAATTTTAGCGCCGGGCCATGCATACTACCTTCATCTGTATTAAAGCAAGCAAGTAATGCAGTAATTAATTTTGATAATCTTGATTTATCTCTTTTAGAAATATCTCATCGTAGCAGCAGTTTTGTTTCTGTTATGGAACATGCCAAAGAACTAGCCTTAGAACACCTAGGACTTCAAAATAAAGGCTACAAAGCACTATTTCTTCAAGGTGGAGCAAGTATGGAGTTTTTAATGGTTGCCTACAACTTTTTAGAAAACAAAGCGGGGTATACAAATACCGGAACTTGGTCAGACAAGGCCATTAAAGAAGCTAAGTTATTTGGAGATGTAGTAGAGCTTGCCTCTTCAAAGCATGCAAACTTTAATTATATCCCTAAAGACTACACAGTACCAAGTGGTTTAGATTTTTTCCATTGCACAAGTAACAATACTATTTTTGGTACTCAAATGAATGAATTTCCTCAGACAGATTGCCCCTTAATTTGTGATATGAGTAGTGATATTTTTTCTCGAAAGTTAGACTTCGAAAAATTTGATTTGATTTATGCCGGAGCGCAAAAAAATATGGGTCCTGCCGGTACAACTTTGGTCGTGGTTAAAGAAGATGTGCTAGGGCAAGTTTCTAGAAAGATACCTTCTATGCTAGATTATAAAGTACATATTAGCAAAGACAGTATGTTTAATACTCCTGCAGTGTTTCCTGTATATGTTTCAATGCTAACACTATCTTGGTTAAAAGAACAAGGAGGCATTAGCGCAATTGAAATATTAAACAATCAAAAAGCTGAATTACTTTACACTGAAATAGACAGAAATCCACTATTCAAAGGTTTTGTTGCCAACAAAGAAGATAGATCAAAGATGAATGCAACCTTCAGCCTTTTAGATGACAGCCATACAGATGTCTTTGATGGTCTATGGCAACAAGCAGGCATAAACGGATTAAATGGCCACAGAAGTGTTGGAGGCTATAGAGCCTCTATGTATAATGCCTTATCAATTGAAAGTGTACAGGTGCTGGTAGATGCGATGCAAAATCTAGAAAACAAAGTTTAAAAATAAATAACAGTATTAAAAAAAACGTGAGGATGTAGGTCTTTACAAAAATGAAAATTATCCCTATGAAAGTATTAGCAAACGACGGAGTTTCTCAATCAGGTATTGACACATTAACTAGCGCAGGTTTTGAGGTTATCACCACAAAAGTGGCTCAAGAACAATTGGTGAATTACATCAACCAAAACAACATAAGTGTTTTATTGGTTCGTAGCGCAACTACCGCAAGAGCAGCACTAATAGATGCCTGCCCTTCTTTAAAGGTTATTGGGCGCGGTGGTGTAGGTATGGACAATATAGATGTTGCCTACGCGCGTGAAAAAGGTTTAAGTGTTATAAACACGCCAGCGGCATCTTCATCATCTGTGGCAGAATTAGTTTTTGCTCATTTATTTGGAGGGGTTAGATACCTTTTTGACGCCAACAGAAATATGCCTTTAGATGGTGATACAAGATTTAAAGAGCTTAAGAAAAACTATGCCAAAGGGAGTGAACTTCGCGGAAAAACAATCGGTATTATAGGTTTTGGACGCATAGGCCGTGAGGTAGCAAAAATTGCACTTGGTTGTGGCATGAAGGTAATTGCAAGCGATAACTATGTAGACACTGCAGATATAACGCTAGACTTTTTTGATGGTCAAAAAGTAACCTTAGAGGTTAAAACAAAACCAATTGAGGATTTGATTCAACAAAGTGATTTTATTACTCTTCATGTGCCTGCGCAGAAACAATATGTAATTGGTAGAGAACAAATTGCAAAAATGAAAAATGGAGCTGCTATTATTAATGCAGCACGTGGAGGTGTTATTGACGAGGTTGCCTTAATCGAGGCCTTAGATAGCGGTAAACTTTCTTTTGCAGGTCTTGATACTTTTGAAAAAGAACCAACACCAGCAGTTAAGGTTCTTATGAGTCATAAAGTATCTCTAAGTCCTCATATTGGTGCTGCAACCAACGAGGCTCAAGATAGAATTGGAACAGAGTTGGCTACTCAAATAATAAGCCTATTAAAATAAATAAGTACACAAAACTCACTAAAAACTCACAATTAGCATCATTATTTTTCAAATTGTGATAATATAATTAAATTAGCTAACTTAAACAATTAACCAAAAAAAAAAATATAATGAAAAGAATATTACTTTTTTGTTTTATGATGATTACCATCTCGGTAACATCTCAAGTAACAAACCAAGGATCTCCATTGAGTTGGAAATTACTTAGTGATCAAGATCAAATTGCGGCCAAAGCACTTCCAAGTTTTGATTTAGAGCAAGTAAGAGCTGAAGATGCCTTAAATGATTATAAATTTGATAAACCATGGAGATTTGGATACATGCACAGTGTAGATTTCGGTTTTGAAGATGGACAATGGACTACGCTAAAAAACGGAGATAGAATTTGGAGATTAGCTGTTGAGTCTAAAGATGCCTTGTCTATGAACTTTATTTTTGATGAATTTTCTATTCCAGAGGGATCTTCTGTATATCTATACAATGAAGATAGAAGTGATCTACTTGGTGCATATACAAGCATACAAAACCAAGAAAGCGGCATATTAGGTACTTGGATTGTTAAGGGTGAGAAAGTATGGATAGAATATTTTGAGCCTGCAAATGTTGCTGGTCAAGGTCAATTACACATCGCAAAGGCAACCCACGGATATAGAAATGCAGACACATTTCAAGCTGCAAAAGGTTTAAATGATTCTGGTAATTGTAACTTAGATGTTGATTGTTCTATAGGTGATGACTGGGAAGACAACAAAAATCACAACAAAAGATCTGTAGGTATACTATTATCTGGAGGTGGAGGGTTTTGTACAGGAGCTCTTATAAACAATACAAATAATGATGGTACCCCATTTTTTTTAACAGCAAATCACTGTTACAGTAACCCAAATGCTTGGTCTTTTAGATTTGGTTGGATTAGTCCTAACCCAGTATGTGCTGCCAATACTAATAGTACAAATGGGCCAACAAACCAAACTATTAGTGGAGCTACCCTAAGAGCTAGAAGTACCAATGCAGATTTTTGTTTGGTAGAAATTAACAATGATATCCCTACAGAATGGAATCGTGTGTTTGCAGGTTGGGATAGATCAGATATTGATCCACCTTTTACAGTTGGTATCCATCACCCATCTGGAGATATCATGAAAATTTGTAGAGATGATGATAGCCCATCAAAACAGGCCAATGCTGGCGCTCAAACCTGGGAAATTCTTGGTGGTGGTAGTCAAGGTTGGGAACTCGGAGTTACAGAGCCTGGATCTTCAGGATCTCCTCTATTTGATGATCAAGGAAGAATTATTGGACAATTATACGGAGGAGCTGCGGCTTGTTCTGGAACCAATGATAATAATGCTCTAGATTATTACGGACGTTTAGGTGTTGCTTGGGATACAGGATCATCTGCATCTACAAGGTTAGATGACTGGCTTGATCCTCAAGGAACAAATCCTGTAGTGTTAAATAGTTTTCCTGCCCTAGAGATATTGGATCTTGATGCAGCAGTTTCTGTAGATATTCCAGAGGTAAGTTGCGGTGAGACTATTATTACACCAACCATAAACTTAACAAACTTTGGTGTAAATGATATTACAACCGCGGTAATTACTTGGCAGATTGATAATGGTACAACAAGTACAATTAACTTTACTGGTGCCTTATCTCAAAACCAAACAGAATCCTTTGTATTAGACCCTATAGATTTAGCAGAAGGTTCTTACTCTTTTAATGTAGTTCTTGTGGAAGTTAATGGTACAGAAGATCAAAACGAATCAAACAATAACATCTCTACCCCATTTTCTATAGGTGGAAGTAGTGATCAATACGCTACACTACAGGTTTTATTAGAATTAATTACCGATGATTATGCAGAAGAGACTTCTTGGGAGTTTAGAGAAGTTGGAGGTTCTATTATAGATTCTGGTAGTTATAATGAAGGATCAGATGATAACACGACATTTACAGAAACCTTCGATGTTGAGTTGGACAATTGCTATGAGTTTGAACTATTTGATTCTTACGGAGATGGTATTTGCTGTCAATACGGTGAGGGTGAATATACGCTATCTACCAGCAATGGAGAAGTTATTTTTGAAGGTGCAGAATTTACAGATAGTGAACTTACTCAAATGAGTATTGGTGGAGAATTATCAATCAATGATGCTTCTTTGGCAAGTATAGCTTTATATCCAAACCCTGCAAATAGTGAAATAATACTTAGCACTGCAAACACAAATGATAGCGCTTCTTATAGTTTGTATAATACTTTTGGACAGTTGCTTGAGCAAGGTGTTGTATCAAACAACAAAGAGGTAATTTCTGTTTCCCAATATGCTACAGGAATTTATTTTATTGTGGTTAAAAATACAGTTACAAACATAGAGTCTACACTAAGATTTATTAAGCAATAATAAAAAAAAGACTCATTTGAAAAAACTAAAAGAACGTTGGAATATAGATTCTAACTGGAGGTTAACAGTAGTATTTATAGTCTTTGCGATAACTGGCAGCTCTGCTGCCAAGTTTGCAGGGCCAATAACAGAGCTCTTAGGAATTACCAAATCAATAGGTTGGTATTTTTATTGGCCTTCAAGAATACTTATTATATTTCCTGTGTATCAAGTACTTCTGGTGTTCTTCGGTTGGTTATTTGGTGAGTTTGATTTTTTCTGGAGCTTCGAGAAAAAGATGCTTCGCAGTATGAAACTTGGTTTTATACTTAAAGACTAATACTTAGTTAAATAGTATAAAAAAAGCCCTTACAAAAATGTAAGGGCTTTTTTATTGATATGTTTTGCAATGCTTATGGTATAGGGTGTAACTACACACATATCTGTGTTTTAGTTAAGATAGGTCTGAGCTTATGAGTTTTAGAAATTCATTTCTAGTTTCTGTTTTCTCGAATTGCCCTCTAAAACCGGAGGTAGTTGTAACACTGTTTTGTTTTTGGACACCGCGCATCATCATACACATATGGCTTGCCTCTATTACAACAGCAACACCCTTTGGCTGCAATGTGTTGTTTATACACTCTAAAATGTCATGAGTAAGTCTTTCTTGTACTTGAAGCCTTCTGGCAAATACATCAACCACACGAGGTATTTTGCTTAACCCTACAATACGACCGTTGGGGATGTAAGCAATATGTGCTTTACCAAAAAAAGGAAGCATGTGGTGCTCACACAAGGAATATAGTTCAATACTTTTAATAATTACCATGTCATGATAATCTTCCTCAAACATCGCTCCTTTTAATATGGCTGCTGGGTCTTGATCATATCCTTGGGTTAGAAATTGCATGGCTTTAGATGCTCTCTCTGGTGTTTTTGTTATTCCATCACGAGTCACATCTTCTCCTAGCTCAGATATAATATCTGAGTAATTTTTTTTAATACTTTGGGTAGCCTTGTGGTTATGTTCTTCAAAGAATTTATAGTTACTCATTTAATTTTGTTTAAGTTTTTTTGCAAAAAATTGCTGTATTTTCTCAATTTTGGGTGTAATAATAAATTGGCAGTAAGGCTGCTCTTTGTTTTGATTATAGTAATCATGGTGTGTTTGCTCTGCTTTATAAAAAACATCTACAGCACTAATTTGAGTGACAATAGGATCTTTAAATACAGATGCGGTAGTAAGAGAATCAATAAAGTCTTTAGTCTGTGTTTTTTGATCTTCGTCATTGTAGAAAACACCGCTTCTATACTGGGTGCCCACATCATTTCCTTGACGGTTTAATGTGGTAGGGTCATGTGTAGCAAAAAAGACCTCTAATAAGGTTTTAAATGAAATCACAGAAGGGTCAAAATCTATACGTATTGCTTCAGCATGACCAGTAGTACCATTGCAAACTTCTCTGTATGCTGGGTTTTTTATGTGTCCACCAGTATAACCTGAAACCACATCAATTACTCCCTCTAGGCGTTGAAATACGGCTTCTGTACACCAAAAACAACCGTTAGCAAATATTGCTTGTTTAATTATTTTATCCATAATCTAAACAAAACTACGTTAATTTAACACTGTAAGTGTAAATGAAAATCTTTTTAACTTTTTATTAGTAAAAGAGCCTCTAGCATAGCGGTAAATTTGCATTTTTTACTTACACCAATTAATTATACACAAGTATTTTTTTATGAAAAATATTGTTTTTTTCTTTGTGTTTTTACTACACACAACACTTCTATTTTCTCAACAAGAAAAAACACTTACTGCAACTAGAATTTCTCAGGCGCCAAGTATAGACGGAGTATTAGATGATGCTATCTGGAATAGTCTCCCATACTATGGTGATTTTAATATGTTAGAGCCTGGCACCCAAGGAGAAATTCCTAAAGAATATCAAACTAAAGTCCAACTAGCCTATGATGATACTGCTGTGTATATAGCAGCATACATGGAAGATCCAAACCCAGAGGCTATAGCAAGTCAATTCTCACAGCGTGATGATGTAGAAGCACAAGCAGATTTTTTTGCAGTGGCATTAAACACCTACAATGATGGTATTAATGAAACTCGTTTTGGTGTTACTAGCGCAGGAACTATTTTTGATTCTAAAATATCAATCAACAATGAAGACCTAGGTTACAATGTTGTATTTCAATGCAAAATATCCAAGGATAGCAAAGGGTGGTATGCAGAATTTAAAATACCTTATAATGCGCTTCGATTTCCTGAGCTTGAGGTTCAAAATTGGAGTATCAATTTCTACAGGCGTATTATAAATAGTAATCAAACCCATAGTTTTGCGGCTATTGATAATACAAAAGGGAGATCTACGCAATACAACGCTGCAATTCTGGGTGTTGAAAAAATAAACCCTCCTGTTCGTCTTACTTTTTTCCCTTTTACTCAAGGAGCTGTTTCTGCTTTTGAAGGTGAAACTTCAACAAGTTTTAGTGCTGGTATGGATTTAAAATACGGCCTTAGTGATAGTTTTACCTTAGATGCTACTTTGATACCAGATTTTGGACAAGCTGCCTTTGATGAGATTACCCTCAACCTAGGACCTTTTGAACAAACCTTTGAAGAGCAAAGACAATTTTTCACTGAAGGAACAGAACTTTTTAATAAAGGTGACCTTTTTTTCTCAAGAAGAGTAGGCGGTGCTCCAAGTACAGAAATTACAGATCTAGAAGAAAACGAAGTTGTTGACCAATATCCAGAAAGCGTTAATTTAATAAATGCTATAAAAGTTTCAGGAAGAAATAAAGACAATTTTGGGTTTGGTTTTTTTAATGCCATTACAGAAAAAACATATGCAAAGGTAATAAATGAGCAAACAGGGATAGCAAAACAGGTCTTAGTAGAACCGCTAACCAATTATAATATTCTTGTGTTAGATCAGCAGTTTAATGACAACTCATCAATTTCTTTGATTAATACTAATGTTACACGTGATGGCCAATTTAGAGATGCAAACACAACGGCTGTAGTATATGATGTCTCAAACAAACAAAACACCTATAATGTTTCTGGAAGAAATGTGGCCAGCAATGTGAGTAAAGATAACGGGATTAGTACAGGGTTTTTATCTGAAATAGAACTCTCTAGAATAAAAGGAAAGTTTAGATACCGCTTAGAGCATAAACTCGCCAACACCACCTATGACATCAATGATTTAGGCCTAAACAGAAGAAATAATTTCAATAATTTTGAGGCAGAAATTTCTTATCAAAATTTTGAACCAAACAAAACATTTAATAAGTATAAGTTCGAATTATCTGCCAGACATAGACGCCTTTACAATCCTGATGTAATCACAGGAAACTCCTTTAGACTAGAGAGCTTTTTTGTGTTAAAATCGAGAATAGCCTTTGGAGGTTTTATGGATTATAGATCAAGTAATGATAATTACTTTGAACCCCGAGTAGAAGGGAAATACGTCACATTTTCAAAAAGTTTAGGAACTAAAATGTTTATATCTACAGATTACAGAAAGTCTTTTGCGGTAGATTTTGATATTGGGCAGCGAAAAGATTTTGATCAACCCCAGCAACAGGTTTTTATAGAGTTTTCTCCCAGGTATCGTTTTTCTGATAAATTCCTTGTCCTTATAAACACTGAGTTTTCTCAAAGAAACAATCAATTTGGGTATATAGATAACACAGAAACTGATGTGTTTTTTGGACAACGAGATATACAAAGCATTGAAAATTCAGTAACAGCAAGTTATAATTTTGATCCCTACAGAGCTATAGACTTGCGTTTTAGGAATTATTGGACTAGTGTAGACTACAGTGATAATGTTTTTTTTAAACTCAACGATGATGGCACTAAAGATGTTGTAGACTATCAAATAACTGAGGATAATGATCCAAACACCAACTTTAATATCTGGAATTTAGATCTAAGTTTTAGATGGCGTTTTGCACCTGGAAGTGAAGCCAGTTTGTTGTACAGAAATCAAATCTTTAATAGTGATAACCAAGCCACTTTAGGCTATACGGAGAGTTTAAACAAGCTGTTTGCACAATCTGTACAAAACACTGTATCTCTAAGAGTTACCTATTTTTTAGATTACAATAATGTTTCCTATATTTTTAATAAAAAATAAGCTTCTTCGAGTTATCCCGTATAAATAGCAAAGAACATTTTATCTTGTGCAATAATGTGAGTATTTTGCTTGTTTAAAACTATATAAACAAAACACTATGAAAAAGTTTTATATCTCTATACTTGCAGGTCTGCTCCTTTTTCCTGGATGCTTTGAGGACTTTGATGATATTCCTGTTTCTGACTTAGAAATTAATTTAGAGATTCAAAACTTTATCTATCGTGGTTTAAATTATTTCTATTTATATAAAGCAGACACCCCAGAGCTTGCCAATGACGCCTTTTTATCTAATGAGGATAGAAACAGTTTCTTAGAAGGTTATGAGTCTCCCGAGGCCTTATTTGAGTATTTAAAATCTGACCAAGATCGTTTTAGTTTTCTTACAAATGATTATGTTTCCCTAGAAAATAGACTAAGCGGCGTAACACTTAATAATGGTATGGAGTTTGGCTTGGTTTTTTACCCTGATGGAAGCGGCAAAGTGTTTGGGTATGTGCGGTATGTACTACCCAATTCTAGCGCTGCAAACAATGCTTTGCAACGAGGATATATTTTCAATACCATAGATGGCCAACAACTAGATGAGTTTAACTATAATGATTTATTAGCCCCAGATACCTACAGTATTGGCCTAGCAACCTTTGACGGAGTTACCATTACTCCTACTGGGACATCTATTGAACTCACAAAATCACAAATCACAGAAAACCCAATACACATTGCCACAACCCTTACCATAGAAGGGCAAAAAGTAGGATACTTGATGTATAATGCTTTTACAAGAGATTTTGATCCAGAGTTAAATGCAGTTTTTGCTGAGTTTAAAAACCAAGGCGTTGAGCACCTTATTGTTGATTTAAGATACAATGGTGGTGGTTCTGTAGAAACAGCGGTAGATCTATCCTCTATGATAACGGGGCAGTTTAATAGCCAAGTATTTTACACAGAGCAGTGGAACCAAGACCGGCAAGCGCAGTATGCAAGTCCTGGACTGTTTAATTCCGAAATTTCAAATGGTGATTTAATTAATAGTTTAAATCTAGACCAGGTATACATCATTACAAGTGCTCGCTCTGCCTCTGCCAGCGAACTTGTAATAAATGGTCTAGCACCTTATATTACAGTAACCCAAGTGGGAGATACCACAACAGGTAAATTTCAAGCTTCTTTTTTATTATATGATGCTCCAGCGCCAAACTTTAATAGATCACAGGCTAATTTAAATCATACCTACGCCATGTTACCACTTGTTTTTAAAACGGCAAACGCCGCAGGAAATACAGATTATGTAGATGGGCTAATACCAGATATAGAACAAAAAGAAAACTATGCAAACTTAGGGCAATTAGGAACCATAACAGAGCCCTTACTTGCAGAAACACTTAACCAGATATTTCCTGGGCTTGCTCCTACAACAGTATTTGATAGTTTTACAGAAATTGGAGACAGCAACAGCAATAATATCTTGGAAGGCATTATGTTTATTGATAAATAACTAAATGTGTAATACACAAACTGCCTAAAGAAAATAAAACACCTATGATAACAGTAAAAAACATCCACAAATACTATGAAAAACTACATGTTTTAAAAGGTGTAGATCTTCATATAAAAAAAGGAGAAATTGTATCTATCGTAGGGGCTTCAGGAGCTGGAAAAACTACCTTACTTCAAATTTTAGGTACTCTTGATGGTTTTGACAATGGAGCGTTAACTATTAATGATACCCAAATAGCTTCTTTAAACAAAAAACAACTCGCAGCTTTTAGAAACAACTCTTTGGGATTTATTTTCCAATTTCACCAATTGCTTCCAGAGTTTACTGCCCTTGAAAATGTATGCATACCTGGATTTATAAAAAAAACAAACAAAGCAGATGTAGAAAAAAGAGCCAAAGAGCTTCTTGCTTTTTTGGGATTAACCTCTAGAGAGAATCATAAACCCAACGAGCTCTCTGGAGGAGAACAACAACGAGTGGCTGTTGCCAGAGCGTTAATTAACAACCCAGCAATTATTCTAGCTGATGAGCCTAGTGGAAACCTAGATACAGAAAGTGCAGAAAATCTTCACAATCTATTTTTTAAACTAAGAGATGAATTTGGGCAAACCTTTGTTATTGTTACACATAATAAAGATTTAGCTGCCATGGCAGACAGAAAACTAACCATGCAAGATGGTACTATAATTACTCAATAGAGCACTCTTTTTGAACTACACGGTACACTTAGAAATCATCATATATATCTAAAAATGAAGCTTAACAAAACCCAATTAAAAGAATTTTTAGATCAAAAAGTACTACAGTACAACACCCGAGATTTTATAGGTACAGATCCCATCCAAATTCCGCACCATTTTAAAGAGAAGGAAGATATAGAAATTTCTGGTTTTTTAATAGCCACTATTGCCTGGGGAAACAGAAAAAGTATTATCACAAATGGAGAGCGTTTATTGAATATCATGGGCAACTCCCCTTTTGATTTTGTTTTAAACTACACAGGAAATCATAAAAAATATACCAAAGGTTTTGTGCACAGAACTTTCAATGAAGAGGATCTACACACCTTTTTCTTGGCCCTTTCCAATATCTACAAAAAACATCAAGGCCTAGAGGCCGTATTTTCAAAAAACGTCACAAATCAAAGTATGCAAACTGCTATACATGACTTTAAAAAGGTGTTTTTTGAGATTTCACATCTTCCTAGAACACAAAAGCATGTGAGTGATCCTTTAAAAAATAGTGCTGCAAAGCGTATTAATATGTTTTTAAGATGGATGGTTCGTCAAGACAATACTGGAGTAGATTTTGGTATCTGGAACAGCGTCTCTCCAGCCGTTTTGTCCTGCCCTTTAGATGTTCACAGTGCTGGTATTGCTAGAAAGTTAGGTATTTTAACGCGTAAACAAAATGACGGTAAAGCCTTACAAGAATTAGATAAGGCACTGCGTAAAATGGATCCTGTAGATCCCGTTAAGTATGATTTTGCACTTTTTGGCTTGGGCGCCTTTGAGAAGTTTTAAAAGTATAAATTGCTTTAATGTTATTATTTGATCTTAATTAACTTCGGTTTTTTATCTTTGCTGAAATAGTATATACCTAAATGCAGTTTAAATACCCGGAACTTCTCTACGCTCTTTTTCTACTACTGATTCCTATTTTAATTCATTTATTTCAACTCAGACGCTTTCAAAAAGTGGCTTTTACCAATGTTTCCTTTCTAAAGAAAGTGAACATGCAAACACGCAAAAGCTCCCAAATAAAGAAATGGCTTGTCCTGCTTTTAAGATTACTTGCTGTTGCTGCAATTGTAATTGCATTTGCAGAACCTTTTAAGGCTTCTACAACGGCCTTAAATAGCGCTAAAGAAACCACCCTTTATATAGACAACTCCTTTAGTATGCAGGCCAATGGCCCAAAAGGACCTTTATTAAATAGTGCACTACAAGAGCTGTTAACCAAAATACCGCCAAAGGCTACCATTAACTGGTTTACCAACACTTCTTCAAAAAAAGGGGCCAGTGTGCAAGAAGTAAAAGAAGATTTTTTAAAACTAGGCTATACTCAAAAACAGCTTAGCGCAAAACAAGTTCTATTAAAAGCCGATGGGTTTTTCAGCAAAGATGAAACCTCAGATAAAAGATTGATATATATATCAGACTTTCAAAAAAATGAAGCGTTTCCAAAAGTAAGCGATCGCTTTAAGGTAGATGCAGTTCAGTTAACCTCCCTTTTACAACAAAACATTGCTATAGATTCTGCCTATGTAGTGGCAAACAAGACTGGAATTACTCAATTAAAAGTAGCCTTATCAGCAAAAGAACTTTCAAAAACCACAGTATCTGTTTCTTTATATAACAAGGATATACTAAGCTCAAAAATTGCAGTAGATTTCACTAAACAAAACAAACAAAACATCATCTTTGATATAGATGCAGCAACTGGCTTTAAAGGCAGTATTAGCCTTACAGACACTGGTCTTAGCTATGACAACAGTCTATATTTCAGTATAAATACCCCGGCAAAATTAAAAGTGCTTAGCATAAATACAGCCAATGCAGATTTCTTACAACGTTTGTTTGCTACCCAAGAATTTGAGTACACAACTCAAGATGCAAACACCCTTAACTATAGTTTACTTGCTCAGCAAAATTGCATTATACTAAATGAATTAAAAAACATTGATACCTCGCTGAGTAATGCCCTTAAAGAATTCTCTCAAAATGGCGGGAGTGTATTAATTATACCTGCCCTTGATATAGATATTACAAGCTATAATAGCCTATTGAGTAATTTAAACCTAGGATCCTTTGAGAGGCAGCTTGTTCAGCAAAAGAAAATTAGTAACATTGTTTTTGAACACCCACTCTACAGTGATGTATTTGAAAAACGCATTACAAATTTTCAATATCCAACCATAAATAGTTTTTACACAATCACCTCAAAAGCACCCACTTTGTTAGGTTTTGAAGATGACAAACCTTTTTTATTGGGTTTTAAAAACAACTATATAGCAACAGCTGCTTTTAATACACAAAACAGTAATTTTATTAGCTCTACATTAATTGTACCTACGCTTTATAATATAGCCAGGCAAAGTCTAGAGACTCCAAAATTATACTATACCATTGCATCTTCCGTATCCTTTGGGGTGGCTGCTAAATTAACAGAAGATGAAATATTAAATATTAAAGATAGTATCGTTAACTTTATACCACTGCAAAAAGTGAAGGCTAACAAGGTTATTATTACCACCAATGCATATCCTAAAAGTGCAGGGACATTTTCCATAAACAAAGCAGACGAGTTTATAGAAAGTGTGAGTTATAACTATAACAGAGATGAAACAAGTGGTAGCTACGGTGATGTAAAAAACTGGAACGGGGTAACACCACATCAAAATATTACTAGCTTATTTGATGCTATTTTAAAAGAAAATACAATTACAGATTTTTGGAAATGGTTTGCACTACTAGCGCTTATATTTCTTATTGCTGAAATGTTAGTTTTAAAATTTTATAAAAATTAAAAACCTATAGCATAGGTGCTGTAGGAAGTAACCTGTAAATTTGAGTATTATGAGCATATTACTAAAATCGGCTACCGTTGTAGATCAACAAAGTAAATACCACTTAAAAAAGTGTGATATCCTTATTGAAAAAGGAATTATATCAAAAATTGCCTCTTCTATACCAGCACAAAAAAACATGCAGGTTATAAGTCGCCATAATTTACATGTTTCCAGGGGTTGGTTTGATAGTGGGGTTTGTTTTGGAGAGCCTGGTTTTGAGGAACGTGAAAACATTAAAAACGGTTTAAAAACAGCTGCTTTATCTGGCTTTACTACCGTTGCATTAAATACAAATACCTATCCTGTACCAGATAACAAAGGAGCCATCAGGTTTTTAAAAACAGTAGCACACAACCATGGTGTTACTCTTTTACCAAATGGGTGTCTTACCCAGAAAGCTAAGGGAGAAGACCTAGCAGAACTCTTTGATATGCAAGGTGAGGGAGCCCTTAGTTTTTATGATTATAAAAAACCCATAGCAAATCCAAATTTGCTAAAAATAGCCCTGCAGTACACCCAAAGCTTTAATGGCCTTGTACAGTCTTATCCTTGTGAGAAAGCAATTGCACCAAAAGGAATGGTAAACGAGCATCTAAGCGCTACCCTACTTGGGCTTAAAGGCATACCTTCTCTTGCCGAATCTCTGCAAGTGGCTAGAGATCTTTACATCTTGGAGTACACCGGAGGTAGGCTTCATATCCCCACAATATCTACCAAAGAGAGTGTAGGACTTATAAAACAAGCAAAGAAAAAGGGACTGCAAGTTACCTGTAGTGTATCTATTAATAATCTTACCCTTACAGATGATGTGCTCGAGAGTTTTGATACCAACTACAAACTCATGCCTCCTTTAAGAACACCACAAGATGTAAAGGCTCTAAAAAAAGGACTTAAAGAAGGTACTATAGATATGGTGACCAGTGACCACAACCCTATAGATATTGAGAATAAAAAAATAGAGTTTGACCACGCCAAATATGGTAGTATTGGTCTTGAAAGTTGTTTTGGAGCACTACAAAAAGCAACAGATTTAGAAACAGCAATACAGGCATTAACCCAACAATCTGTTTTTAATATTTCGCAAAGTAGTATTACCAAAGGAGAAAAAGCAACTATTACCCTCTTTGACCCTTCATTGCAATGGGAGTTTGAAAAAGAGCATATTATCGCTACATCCAAAAATGCAGCTTTATTATCGCAACCGCTTTTAGGGAAAGCCTACGGAATTGTAAATAACAATAAACTTGTTATTAATGACTAATACTACAACACCTAAAGGAAAGAAAAAGGCGGTCATAGCCAACATTACCTTTATTGGTATGTTTATAGCTATAAGTATGAATAACAATGACGGTCCAGACATATTTGCGACCAAACATATTCGTCATATGTTTGGATTGTTTATTCTTTTTATTTGTTCTCAAGTAATTGTAGCATATGTAAGTTCTGCTTTAGGAGACATTATTCTACTGCTATCAATAATTCTTTGGATCTATTCCATTGTTTCTGTCAGTCAAAACAAGGAACCTAACATCCCTTTTTTGAGCAAGAAATTTCAACAATGGTTTACTTTTTTAGAGTAGAGATACTGCCATTAACCATCAAATTTTAAACAGTAAACATGCAAACCACTCCAAACAACTCAAAAGCGCTTGCTATTATCACTTACATAACCTTTATTGGCTGGATTATAGCTTATATGCTCAATAACAAGCAAAAAAACTCACTAGTTAGCTACCACCAAAGACAGGCTTTAGGTGTTCAACTTATATATTTTTCTATTGCTTTTTTAATAACTCTTGCTGGCTTACCAAGTCTACAAGTACTTTTTCTTGGAGTGTTTATTCTCATGATAATAGGAATTTCAAACGCAAGCAATCAAATAAACAAACCCCTGCCAATGGTTGGAACTTATTTCGAGAAGTGGTTTGAAAGTATCGTATAAGATTTATAATAAACAGCGTGTCCTTTAATGTGCTTTAAAGTCTAGCACTCTTACCTTTTAAACATGAAAAAACAACAATTACCTTTAGAGTATAACTACCAAGGACCAGAATTTACAACAAACAAAGCGCCTGTAATTATTTTACTACACGGCTATGGCAGTGATCATAATGACTTGTTTTCTTTTGCGCCTCATTTGCCAAAAACCCATCATATCATTTCTTTGAAGGCTCCTTTGACCATGCAACCCCAAGGAAACGCATGGTATTCTATCTATTTTGAAGCTGGCGATTCTAAATTTAACGACATACCTCAAGCCCTTGCAGCTAGAGATCAAGTGGTGCAATGCATAGACACTATTATAGAAACCTATAATGCAGACCCAAATAATGTTACATTAATAGGCTTTAGTCAAGGAACTATTTTAAGTTTTGCGGTTGCACTTAGTTATCCAAAAAAAGTTAAAAATATTATTGGCCTTAGTGGTTATATAAGCAAAGACATGCTTACACAAGGATATGAGAAAAACGATTTTAGTCATCTCAATGTATACACCTCTCATGGTAGTGTAGATCAGGTAATTCCTGTTTCATGGGCACAAAAGACTCCTGGGTTTTTAAAAGAATTAAATATAGAATGTACCTACAGTGAATTTCCTGTTGGACATGGAGTAGCCCCAGATAATTTTAATGAATTTACTGCCTGGCTAGACAAGCAGTAATGACTTGTATGAGAAAAGAAATAATCTTTACTTAAAAGAATATAAAAAAGAGCTGAGAGGAACAAGCTCTATGGTGTTGTCTTGAGTAAAGAAATATTCAATAATAAGTTCTCCCCAGTTATCTCCATCAGAGAAATCTGCTTGGATCCACCTGCTGTTTAATAATTTTATTTTGTTGATTTTAAAATCACCCCTTACAGAAGCTACAGGTATAATAGGGTTCCCCCCTTTTACACCATTTTGATCATATATTTTATTGTAAATAATAGCTTCAACATCAGCGGCTTCAAGGCCAAGGCGTTCAATATACTCTAGGGCATTTTCATTGCCTTGAAGACTAAAATAATTTGCATCAGAAATAGCCTCAGAAAAACCAGAAAGGGAGTCTTTGGCTTTTTCTAACTTTAAAGAAAGTCCTTTAATTGTTTTGTCTTGAGCTTCCCATATAATCTTTTCATTTGCGTATTGAAAAACAATGAACAAAACAGCAAAAAAGAACAGGTACATAAAAATACTTTTTTTCATAATTCAAATAATTTTATAATTCAATAGTTAAACCGTCGTAGGCTAAAAAAACGTTTTCAGGTAGTGTTTCCTGAACTCTTTGATGAAATCCTAAATGGTGGCTAATATGGGTTAAATAGGCTCTGTGAGGCTTTACTTTATCAATAAAAGCAAGGGCTTCTTCTAGATTAAGGTGTGAAGGATGCGGCTCGTGCCTCAGGGCGTTAATAACTAAAACTTTGGTGCCTTTTATTTTTTCAATCTCATCAGGGGCCATTGTTTTTACATCTGTTAAATAGGTAAACCCTTCCATAGAATAACCAAGCACAGGAAGTGTGTTGTGTAATGCCTCTACAGGAGTTACAAGGGTATCATCCAATAAAAAAGGTTGTTTTTTTGATACAACATATTGAGAAATTGTTGGCGCACCAGGGTATTTATTATGGGTTTCAAAAATATAACCAAACCGTTTTTTAAGGGCCGCAAACACTTCTATTGTTGTATAAAAGCTAATAGCACCTTGTCTAAAATAAAAGGGTCTTATGTCATCCAGCCCAGCGGTATGATCACTATGCTCGTGAGTAATTAGAATTGCATCAAGCTTTTCTACTTGGTGTTGTAACATTTGTTGTCTAAAATCTGGACCGCAATCTATAACATAGGTCTTATCATCAATTTCTAACAGTACAGAAACTCGCAATCTTTTATCTTTTAAATCATCACTTAAACACACAGGATGTTTGCTCCCAATTACAGGAATACCTTGAGAGGTTCCTGTACCTAAAAATGTGACTTTAAAGTGAGATTTCATAACCACAAAAATACTAGTATTTTTTTTGTTTGGCTATTGTTATCGCTACCTTTGTTGCACAACAATTAACCGCCGTTATGCCAAAGACTATAAAAGGAGATAAAGAATTCGAGGCGATTCCTTCCATAAAAAATAAAGCCTTACGTATCAATTTAAATGAAAACATTTACGGGACTTTTGCTGAAATAGGCGCTGGTCAGGAAACGGTACGTAATTTTTTTAGAGCAGGAGGAGCATCTGGTACTATTGCCAAGACTATATCTGCTTATGATAAAGACTTTAGTGATGCCATTTATGGTGTTGAAGAAGATGGAAGATACGTAACAGAAGATCGCCTTAAAAAGATGCTCACTCATGAAATGAATTTGATTGAGGAGCGAATTTTGCGTGAAAAACATCCAAACAAAATATACTTTGCCTATGCAAATACGGTAGCCACCATAGATTTTGCTAAAAAATACAAAGGACATGGTTGGGTTGGTATTCGGTTTCAAACAAATCCAGATGAGGCCTATAGTGAAATTATTTTACACATCCGTTTTCATGAAACTGAGGCTTTACTGCAGCAGCACACCCTTGGTACCTTAGGTGTAAACCTAATATATGGAGCATACTACAAGCACGATTCTCCAAAAAAGTTATTGCGTTATCTCTATGATCATATAGATAAAGATAAAATTGAAATTGACACCATTAATTTCTCAGGGCCTAAATTTAACAATGTAGACAACCGTTTAATGAGCTTACAGCTTATTAAAAATGAAATGACTGATGCAGTAATGTTCGGCCCAGATGGAAACAATGTCTTGCCAGCAAGAATATTACACAAAAAAAATATATTGGCACTTCGCGGTAGTTTTAGACCGGTAACAAAGGTGAATATTGACATGTTTGATAAGTCACATGAAATGTTTATCAATGAATCTAAAGTAGATAAAGCTAGAACAGTCACTATTTTTGAAATTACACTTTCAAACCTTCGTGCCGAAGGAGAAATCGATGAAGAAGATTTCATGGACCGCGCAAGATTATTATGCTCTCTAGGGCATACCGTTATGATCTCAAATTTCCAAGAATACTATAAGCTAGTAGAATACTTCTCCAGATATACTAAAATGCGCCTTGGTCTTGCCATGGGAGTTAACAACCTGGTTGATATTTTTGATGAAAAGTATTACCGCCATCTTAGTGGTGGCATACTAGAGGCTTTTGGTAAGTTATTTTTCAAAGATTTAAAGGTATACCTCTACCCTATGAAAAATAAAAAAGGAATCTTCACTACAAGTGAAAATTTAAAGGTACACCCACGCATGAAAGAGTTATACAAGTTTTTCAAATACAACGGGAAGGTGATAGATGTAGAGAACTACAACCCCGATGTAATGGGTATATTTTCTCGTGAAGTATTAGCAATGATTGAAAACAATACTCCTGGTTGGGAAGAAATGCTTCCTCCAGGTGTTGGCGAAATAATAAAAGAAAAAAAATTATTTAGTTATTGCTCAGAAAAATAATTTACTGCTTATATACTTCAAAAAAAACGGTGCATCTAGCTTACAGTTGTTTAAAGCTTTAGATGCACCATTTATGTTTTAGCGATACGAATACTAAGAAACTATATACTCTCTAGGATTTGTAATGCATGAGTTTTAGTTTTTACTTTATCGATAACATGAGTGACAACACCCTTATCAACTAAAAAAGTTTTACGGTGAATACCATCGTATTCCCGGCCCATAAATTTCTTTAATCCCCATACACCAAATGCCTGTATTACGTCTTTATTTGTGTCGGCAAGCAAAGGAAAAGGAAAATCATATTTATTTCTAAAATTAGACTGTTTTTTCTCTGTATCTGCACTTACACCAATAATATCGTAGCCTTTATCTTGCAAGTCTTTATAATGATCTCTTAAATTACAAGCCTCTGCAGTACATCCAGGTGTACTTGCAGCTGGATAGAAAAACACAATGACCTTTTTATTTTGATAGTCTTGCATGGTAATTGTATTTCCATCTTGATCAGTAACAGAAAAATTTGGAACCTTGTCTCCTACTTTAAGTGTATTCATTTTGTAAATTTGTTTTAATGTTAGTGATAAGTAGCCAATATCAAATTAAGGCCTTCAAGCAAACACTACTATAGATGTTATGCTTAATCTGTAAATTTAAACCAAATGACTAAACAAGAAAAGGTAGATTTTGTTATAAATACGTTAAAAGAATTATATCCAGAGATACCTATACCACTAGACCATAAGGATCCATATACCCTTTTAATTGCGGTGTTATTATCTGCTCAAAGTACAGATGTGAGAGTTAATAAAATAACACCTTTGCTATTCAAAGAGGCAGATAACCCCTATGATATGATCAAGCTCTCTATTGATCAAATAAGAGAAATTATAAGGCCTGTAGGGCTTTCTCCTGCCAAAGCAAAAGGAATTTATGGCCTATCTCATATATTAATTAACAAACATCAAGGGGAGGTCCCTAATGATCTAGAGGCCCTTGAAGAACTTCCAGCGGTGGGTCATAAAACAGCAAGTGTTGTTATATCTCAGGCTTTTGGTGTGCCAGCATTTCCGGTAGACACTCATATTCATAGACTTTTATACAGATGGGGTTTCACTAATGGTAAAAATGTAACACAAACAGAAAAAGATGCAAAAAGACTTTTCCCTGAAGCTGTCTGGAATGATTTACACCTTCAAATTATTTGGTATGGGCGTCAATATTGTCAAGCTAGAGGGTGGAATTTAGAAAAGGATATAATTACCAAAACAATTGGTAGAAAAACGGTGCTTACTGACTACTATAAAAAAAAGAAAAAGAAGAAATAAAAAAAGCCCCGAAATAGCTATTTCGGGGCTTTTTTGATATTAATTTAAAAGTGTTTCAAACTTAATACTTTGATATTCAAAAACTCGTAAAGCTTTAGAGTAGTTAAGAAGAAACCTTACTGTTTGATCTTTTGGAACCATATTTTTATCCACCTGTCCAGAGGGTGAAGATCTTGAGTACATTTTTTGCATACAGTATATGATTTAGAGGTTAATCTTAATCAATAACGATGCAAGCTTAGAAATATTGTATTAGTCTGTCAATACAATATTATGCTTGTCTATCACTTTACGTAAATTAATAAGTGCATAGCGCATTCTTCCTAGGGCTGTATTGATACTTACTCCAGTTTGAAGGCTTATTTCTTTAAAGCTCATATCTTTGTAAATACGCATCATTAGCACCTGTTTTTGATCATCAGGCAGCTCATCTACAAGACGTCTTACATCTGAGGCAACTTGTCCTTTTATGATGGTGTTTTCTGCATTTAATGAGTTGTCAGAAAGTACTGAGAAAATATTAAAATCTGAGTTGTTTTCAAACTTAGGCATACGGTTATTCTTTCTAAAATGGTCAATAACCAAGTTATGTGAAATGCGCATTACCCATGGCAGAAATTTACCTTCCTCATTATACTTACCTCTCTTTAAGGAATTGATGACTTTGATAAAGGTGTCTTGAAAAACATCTTCAGCAACATCTCTATCAAAAACCTTTGAATAGATAAAACTATAAATTCTTTGCTTGTGTCTAGTAATTAGTGTGGAAAGTGCAGACTCGTCTCCTTGTAGGTACGCGGTTACTAAAACCGCATCTGTAGATTTGCTTTTTTTCATATCAGTACTTTTTAAGTGAACAACTATAAAAATAGGGTCAAATAGTTGTTGTCGTAAAATTAAAAAAAGTAAAAATATGCTATAGGCAACGATTTTAGTTTACATAGGTGTAAGTGGTAAATATAAGTACATTATGTTTACAATTCAAAATAAAAATGACGTTTTTATTAAAAATAACTTAAAACTCGCTGCTTTGTGTGATACAAATAGCATTATGTTATCTTTGTGAAAACCCACATTTAACTAGGCTTTACATTGAAAACCCAACCACTAGATCCAAAAGAAAATATCATAATAAAAGGTGCTAAGCTGCACAACCTTAAAAACATAGATGTAGTGATTCCTCGCAACAAACTTGTTGTAATCACTGGGCTTTCTGGTAGTGGTAAATCATCATTGGCCTTTGATACCTTATATGCTGAAGGACAAAGGAGGTATGTAGAAAGCCTGTCTAGTTATGCAAGACAGTTTCTTGGAAGGCTCAACAAACCAAAAGTAGACAGCATAAAAGGAATCTCTCCTGCCATCGCTATAGAGCAAAAAGTAAATTCGACAAACCCAAGATCTACCGTTGGTACCTCAACAGAGATTTATGATTATCTAAAATTATTATTTGCCCGTATTGGAAGAACCTACTCTCCGGTAAGTAATTTGGAGGTTAAAAAAGATACGGTTTCAGATGTTATAAAATATATAAAGACATTTGCGGTAGGAAGCAAACTCCTTTTGCTGGCCCCTATTGTGCTGGAAAAAGGGCGCTCCTTAGACAATAAAACCAAAGCCCTAGCCCAACAAGGCTTTGCGCGTGTAAAACTAGATAATAAGGTGCTCCGTATAGATGAACTGGAAGATACTTTAACTCCCAAGAGCATTCAACTAGTTATTGACCGTGTTATTTTAAAAGAGGATGAAGATTTTTACAACCGTTTGGCAGATGCCATTCAAATGGCTTTCTATGAAGGAAAAGGAACTTTATTTATAGAGCACCTTGACAGCAATAAAATTTCAGAATTTAACAATAGGTTTGAGCGAGATGGCATACTCTTTACAGCCCCTAATGTGCACCTTTTTAGTTTTAACAATCCCTTTGGGGCATGCCCGACCTGCGAGGGTTACGGTGATGTAGTTGGTGTAGACAAGGATTTGGTAATACCAAACACTGCTTTGTCTATTTATGAGAATGCCATTTTTCCTTGGCGGGGAGATAGCATGGGTTGGTATAGAGATCAATTGGTAAATAGTGCTTACAAATTTGATTTTCCAATACATAAACCCTGGTTTGAGCTCACCAAGACGCAACAGCAATTAGTTTGGGATGGTAACGAGCACTTTGAAGGGCTTCATAGTTTTTTTAAATACCTAGAGAGTAAGAGTTATAAAATTCAGAACAGGGTAATGCTCTCCCGTTATAGAGGTAAAACAACCTGTAGTACTTGTAATGGAACAAGATTAAAAGAAGAAGTTGGGTATGTTAAAATTGCCGATACATCCATACAGGAGTTAGTTGGGCTTCCTCTTGAGGAGTTAGCTGTATTTTTTAAAAACCTACAACTTAATACCCATGATACCACTATTGCAAAACGTTTGTTGGTAGAGATTAACAACAGGCTCTCTTTTTTACTTGATGTTGGGCTTAGTTATCTTACCCTTAACAGAAAAAGCAATTCACTCTCTGGTGGAGAGTCTCAGCGTATTAATCTGGCCACCTCTCTTGGAAGTAGCCTTGTAGGATCTATGTATATTTTAGATGAGCCTAGTATTGGTTTGCATCCAAAAGATACAGAAAGACTTATTAAGGTATTAAAGTCTTTACGAGATTTAGGGAATACCGTAATTGTAGTAGAGCACGATGAAGATATCATGAAACAAGCAGACCATATCATTGATATTGGCCCCGAGGCTGGTAGTTTTGGAGGTGAAGTTGTTGCCACAGGAACCTATAAACAACTCTTAAAATTGGACTCACTAACGGCCGGTTATTTAAACCAAACCCTAAAAATTGAGGTTCCAAAAAAACGCAGAACCTTTAACAATGCTATTGAAATAAAAGGAGCTAGAGAACATAACCTTCAAAACATTGATGCTACCTTCCCTATCGGGCTTTTCACAGCAGTTACCGGTGTCTCTGGAAGTGGAAAAAGTACACTTGTCAAAAAAATATTGTATCCCGCCCTTCAGAAAAAAATTGGTGCTCAAGCAAATAAGCCTGGACAATTCTCTAGCATAGAAGGAGATTTCTCAAGCATTAACACTGTTGAGTTTATTGATCAAAACCCAATTGGGCGCTCTAGTAGATCAAACCCTGTTACCTACATCAAGGCCTATGATGACATACGAAGCCTTTTTGCAAAACAAAAACTAAGTGATATTAGAGGGTATAAAACCAAACACTTTAGTTTTAATGTTGATGGTGGAAGGTGTGATACCTGTAAAGGTGAAGGAGAAATTACCATTGAAATGCAGTTTATGGCAGATGTAAATTTGCAATGTGATGTTTGTAATGGCAAGCGATTTAAAAAAGAAGTACTCGAGGTAAAAGTAGGTGATAAGAATATTGATGCTATTTTAACCCTTACGGTAGATGATGCTATTGAATTTTTTAAAACCCAGGAGCAAAAAAGAATCGTTATAAAATTACAACCCCTTCAAGATGTTGGTCTTGGATATGTTAAACTTGGACAAAGCTCCTCTACCCTATCTGGTGGAGAAGCCCAACGCATCAAACTAGCTTCTTTTCTAGTAAAAGGGGTTACAAAAGAAAAAACCCTATTCATTTTTGATGAACCCACTACTGGCTTGCATTTTCATGATATTAAAAAACTCTTAGCATCTTTTTATGCCTTGCTAGAAAAAGGACACACGCTTATTGTTGTTGAACACAATATAGATTTAATAAAATGTGCAGATTATATTATTGACCTAGGTCTTGATGGAGGTAGCAAAGGTGGGCAAGTCATGGTTCAAGGAACCCCTGAGGTGGTGAGTGCTCATAAAAAGTCACACACTGCCAAATACCTAAAAGAGAAAATATAAGAGAAGCCGATAAACTACATCAACACACTGAATAAATTTAAACACCTAACAAACAATCCCTTATGGGATTTTTTGTGTTTTGGCATGGTCTGTGGTATTAGAAATGTGTACCACGCTCACTAGAGTCATTAGCAAGTACATAAAAACAATGACTATGAAAAATTTCAGAACAGTACTCCTATTGCTTTTAACAGTAGTAACAGCAAATGCCCAAAAGACACAAACGGCAGAGAACATAAACAATATAAGTTATAATGGAAAAGCATATATATTTATTGAGGGCGGTGTTGAATTCTCTGTCTTTGCAGATGGGCAGTTTGATTTTGTTTACTTAGGTACGCAAAATAACACCATGCTTTCTTTTAACACACCAAGTGTATTTGTTAGTTTTAATGCAGGACATGATTATCAGGCATATCTTCAGTATGATGATTATGGTGCGATCCTACAAATAGAGGATGTACCAGTATTTTATGATGTATATGGTAGAATAATACAAGCTGGCGAGGTAGAGATTAGCTACATAAATAGAGCGATATCTCGTGTTGGAGGCCTGCAGATATATTACAACAGGTATGGAGATTATGACTATTGTGTAGGATATATAAACTCATACAATAGATTTTACACCTATCGCCCTTGGCATGGGTATTACCTAAGACCAACGTATAACAACTGTATTGTATGGGACATGCCTTACAGAAGGTATTATACGCCTATACGCTATAGTTATTATGAGCACCAAAGATATTATAACAATAGAGCTACCAATACCTATAGAAACGCAAGAAGAGAATTTATCTCACCTGGTAGTAGAGTTCATTATAGAAATGGTAGAACAGCTTTAAATACAAGGTATAAAAGAGGTAGAAAAAATACCTTGATTACACGACATGGAAGAACATCTCGCATAACTAGGTCAAGCAAAACAAATAAGATTAGAACCTCAAGGGCTTATCAAAACAATACAAATACCACTAGAGGTATTACCACAACTAGAACTAGAACGACACCTAGGGTTTCTAATACTAATGTTGCTAGTACCTCTTCTAGAACCAGAACAGCAACTGTAAGACCAAGGGTTAGTAATAGAGTAGTAAAAACTACTCTTAAACCAAATCGCAGGTCAAATACAAGAAAGGCGACAAGTAAGGTTAGAAGAAATACAACTGCAAAAAACACTTCATCAAGAACAAGAGTGGTTAGAACTCCCACTAAAAGAAGAAGATTATAGCAAGTTTAATTAGTTTATTTGTTAGTTTGTTTGATACCATTTGGCCTACCTATGTAGATCAAATGGTATTTTTTTTATAAAGACGTAGTTAGCCTGTTAATAACACCAGCTACTTTTTTTGTGAGATTTTTTCTAGTAAATAACTCTAGATTTTTAGAAGGTATAAAAAGTGCATCTTTCTTATAAGCGCTGTAGTATGCAAGTAATTG
>ENA-OSJC01000320-OSJC01000320.1-marine-metagenome-genome-assembly--contig:-NODE-320-length-48609-cov-4.227953_pt1 | contig 48609 bp, 43 predicted proteins | sample MGYA00237885_ERZ534234 | MGnify/ENA primary metagenome ERZ534234 (study PRJEB26413, sample SAMN06343907) | marine metagenome | isolation source: coastal waters | place: Atlantic Ocean: West Antarctic... | reverse complement strand
TTAAAATATTATTTTACGATTTAAATGAAAATTTTTAAACTGAGTACATTATTTGTTCTTATTAATTTTGGAGCGTTAGCAATTGGAAGTTGGTTAATGAATGAGGGGGCATCTTCTTTTTGGTACAAAAATTTAAATCGTGCTTTATGGGAACCTCCTGGCTGGGTTTTTGGAGTTGCATGGACAACTGTTATGTTATGTTTTTCTATCTATTTAGCGTTTATAATTAAAGGCTTGGAAATAAGTTTTTCTATATTTAATTATAAAACTGACTTATTCAAGCTATATCTATTTCATTTATTATTAAATATTTCATGGAATTATCTTTTTTTTAATAAACATTTGATAGAACTTGCTCTTATAGATATAATTATATTGACCATATTGATGTTTTATTTTTTATTCAAATATTTTTCTGTTTTAAAATTCAAAAGTATTCTTATTCTACCTTATTGTATATGGCTAATTATCGCTTCTTCTCTTAATTTTTATATAGCAATTTACAATTAATGAGAATATTGTTAATTATTATCACTATAATTCCATGGATAATTAGTTCTCAAGAAAAATATCCAAAAACTTATTTTTCAAAGCCAGTTGAAATCCCATTAATTCTTAGTGGAAATTTTGGAGAATCAAGAAATAATCATTTTCACTCAGGTTTAGATATAAAAACACAATCTAAAGAGGGTCTAAATATTGTCAACTCCGCAGATGGATATATTAGTAGAATCAAAATTTCTCATGGTGGTTTTGGAAAAGCTCTTTACATTAATCACTATAATGGATTTACGACAGTATATGCACATCTAAAAAAATTCAATGAAGAAATTGAAGATTATATCAAAAAAGTTCAATATAAAAAACAGTCTTATGAAGTTGATATATACCTAAATAAAAACACTATTAATCTTAAAAAAAATCAAATAATTGCATATTCAGGAAATACAGGTAGTTCTGCAGGACCTCATTTACATTACGAAATCAGAAATACATTAAATCAAAAACCTTTAAATCCTTTATTATTTGGGATGGACGTTAAAGATACCAGAAGACCTGAGTTAAAGGATTTGTTTATTTACACAAATATTGATAATAATATCGATAAGGTTATTCCTAAAAAGTTAAAATTAGAAAGAATTAATGATAGTGTTTACAAGACAAATACAACATATGTCAAAGGAAAGACTGGCTTTGGAATAAATGTGTTTGATAAACAAGATTTAGCAAATAATAAAAATGGCGTTTATAAAATCTCCACTTATTTGAATAAAAAACTAATTAATTCAATAAACTTTAATGATTTTCTTTTTGAAGAGTCAATACTAATTAATACACTAATTGACTTTAAACACTATACAAATAATAAAGAAAGAATTTTAAAATTATTCAAAACTTCAGGAAATAAATTAACTTTTTATAAAAATAAAAATGATGGATTAATAAAAGAAATTAATACTAATTCTGAATTTAAAATTCAGATTAGTGATATAAAAAATAATAATATTTATGTTTTGATTCCTATCAGCAATGAAAAAAATTTAATTGAAAAAAAAATAGAAAAAAAATCAAAAATTTTTTATAATAAGCAAGTTGATGATAATTTTGAATTTAATTTTAAAATTGATAAATACAAAATAAACATTCCTAAAAACACTTTTTTAAAAAATACAGATTTATTTATAGATTTAATAAAAGATTCCTTAAAAATCATTAATCCAAACATTCCTGTTTTTAAAAACATAAAAATAATATTTCCCAATACAAATAACAAAAAGGGAAATTACTTAGCTAACCTTGATAAAAATAAAAATGAATCATTTGTTACATCAAAACTAAATTCAAAAAATAACTTTGAAACTAAAACTAAAAAATTAGGGACTTTTTTTATAAAAAAGGATTCTATATCCCCAACCATAAAAAGTTTGAGTTTTAATAAAGGAGATTGGATTTCTAATAAAAATTATATAAAATTTAGAATATTAGATAAAGAATCTGGGATTAAAACATACCGAGGAACCATTAATGGAAAGTGGGTGTTATTTGAATACGAATATAAAAAGAACCAAATTTCATATGAATTTGATAAATACTCTACTAAAAAATTAATGAATGAAGTAGAAATAAATATTGAAGATATGGTTGGTAATAAGAAAATATTTAAGAGTTTTTTTTACAGAAAAACTAAGTAGTTTCAACAAAACCTTTCAAAGTTTCCACTACAAAATCTACTTCCTCAAGCGTATTGTACTTTGAAAAAGAAAATCGAACAGATGGTTTTTCTAAGTCTTCTCTTTCTAACACATGATCTAAAACGTGCGAACCTTTGGAACTTCCTGATTGACATGCACTTCCTCTTGAACAAGCAATTCCTTTTATATCCAAATTAAATTCAAGTAAAACAGCTTTTTCTTTACTGACCGGCAAACAAACGTTTAATACAGTATATGTATTAGTTTGTTGATCATCACAATTTGCATTAAACTTTATATTAGGAATACTAATTTTGGATTGTTCAATGAAATGATTTTTTAATTTCTTTATATGATTTTTGTCTTTTTCAAGATTCTTATATGCTAATAATAATGCCGTTTCCATTCCAGCAATATTATGAACAGACTCGGTCCCTGCCCTTAAACCTCTTTCTTGACTGCCTCCTATAACAATGGGTTTAATGTCAAGATTCTTGTTGACATATAAAAATCCTATACCTTTTGGACCATGAAATTTATGAGCTGAACCAATAATAAAATCAATATTTATCATTGAAAGATCTATTTTATATCTACCTATAGATTGTACTGTATCAGAGTGAAAAATAGCATCAGATTTTTTACATATATCTCCTACCTTTTTAATGTCTAAAATAGAACCTATTTCATTATTTATATGCATCAAACTTACTAGAGTTTTAGATTTATTTGAATCTAAAATTTGTTCTAAATTCTGATAATCAATACACCCATTTTTATCAACTTTTACATAAAGTATTTCTACAGAATTTGTTTTTTCCAAATATTTGACAACATTTAGAACTGCATGATGTTCCACTTTTGAGGTAATAATTGTTTCTACTTTTAAATCTCTTACTGCAGAAATCAAAACCATATTATCAGATTCTGTACCTCCAGATGTAAAAAATATCTCACCAGCAGATACATTAAATTTCTCTGCTATTGATTTTCTTGCTTTTTCAACTATTGTTCTTGATCCTCTACCAAAACTATGGGTAGAAGAAGGATTACCATAATTTTCCTGCATTACATTATTAATAGTATTTATAACCGAAGAATCAATTTTAGTAGTTGCAGCATTATCAAAGTATATTTTATTCAAAATCTTTAAGAGTATTTATTATAATATAAATTGCCTTATCCATTTCATTTTCTGAAATAGTCAAAGGAGGAGCAAATCTAATTATATTTCCGTGAGTTGGTTTTGCTAAAAGACCGTTTTCTTTTAATTTTAAACATATATTCCAGGCTGTTTCGCTTTCTTCACTAGTATTAATGACTATTGCATTAAGTAAACCTTTCCCTCTTACTAGTTTTATTATTTTACTATTTTCAATGTAATCATTTATTTTTTTTCTGAAATGAATCCCCATTAATTCAGCATTGACACATAGATCTTCATCTTTAATCACTTTTAAAGCTGCAATTGCAACTTTACATCCAAGTGGATTTCCTCCATATGTTGATCCATGCTCGCCTGGTTTAATTGTCAACATAATTTCATTAGATGATAATACAGCCGAAACTGGCAATACTCCACCAGAAAGTGCCTTGCCTAAAATCAAAATATCTGGTTTAAATCCGTGATGATCACAACATAAAATTTTACCAGTTCTTGCAATACCGGTTTGAACTTCGTCCGCAATAAATAAAACGTTTGATTTTTGACATAAATTATAGGCATCTAATAAATAATTGTCGTCTGGAACTACTACTCCGGCTTCCCCTTGTATTGGTTCAACCATAAAAGCCGCAACATTAGTGTCATTTAAAGCTTCTTTCAAAGCATCAATGTCATTATAGGGAATTATTTCATATCCTGGCATGTAAGGGCCAAATCCATCTCTACTTAACGGATCATTAGATGAAGAAATAGCTGCTAAAGTTCTACCCCAAAAATTTCCTTCAACAAAAATAATTTTGGCTTTATTATTTTTAACTCCTTTTACATCGTAAGCCCATTTTCTGGCTAATTTTACAGCGGTTTCACCTCCTTCAACTCCTGTATTCATGGGCAAAAGTCTATCATATCCAAAAAAATCAGTTACAAATTTTTCATACTCTCCTAAAATATCGTTGTAAAAAGCTCTAGAAGTTAATGTAAGTACAGAGGCCTGATCAACTAAAGCTTTAGTGATTTTCGGATGACAATGACCCTGATTAACTGCGGAATAAGCAGATAAAAAATCATAATATTTTTTTCCTTCGACATCCCAAACATAAATATCTTTTCCTTTAGCTAAAACAACTGGCAAAGGATGATAATTATGAGCACCGTACTTATTTTCAATATTAATGTAGTTTTTGGACGATATATTATTCATTAAAAAAATAATTTTCCTTAAAATTATAATACTTAATTAAACTAAACAATTTAAATTGAAAATAGATGTAAAATTCTTGATTTTAATTAGATTTGAATTTAATTATCAATTTTGAAATATATAGAAAGTAAAAATAATGAGGCCTTTAAGAATATTAAAAAATTAATTTTAAAAGCTAAAAACAGAAAGATCTTAAAAACTTTTGTAGTTGAGGGTTTTAAAGAAATAAACCTTTGCTTAGAATCTAAACATGAACTAATAGATTTATATGTTTGTTCTGAAATTCACACAAAAAAATATAATGAATTTTATAATAAAAACAATGCTGTGAATTTATCTCTAAACTTGTATAAAGAACTTTCATATAAAGATAAGGGAGATGGATTTATGGCCTTATTTCGTTCAAAAGAATTTCATTTAGATTCATTAATAATTCCAAAAAATTCTTTTGTACTAGTTGCTGAATCTCCTGAAAAACCAGGAAACATAGGAGCCGTTCTTAGAACAGCAGACGCTGCAGGAATCGATGCTGTTATTATTGCAAATCCAACAACAGAAATATATAACCCCAATATAATAAGGTCTAGCCTTGGGAGTATATTCACATCTCAAATAGGAATAGGAACTACAGAAGAAGTGATTAATTTTTTAAATAGAAAAAAAATAAACATATTTTCAACTGCTGTTAAAGGTAGTGTTGATTACTGTACAGTAAAATATACAGATTCTTGTGCAATAATTATTGGAACCGAATCCTCTAGTCTATCTAATAAATGGTTAAATAGTTCTAACAAACTGATAAATATTCCAATGAAAGGTAAAATGGATTCATTAAATTTATCTGTCACAGCTGCAATAGTTATATTTGAAGCATTAAAGCAAAGAAATGGAAATAAATTCTGAATCAATTTTTGTACTGCTAATAGCAGTAATTATTTTTAATTTTATTAAAGATTACTTTTTAGATTATTTAAACTCAAAAAATTTTGAGAACAAAATTCCGTCATTAATTTCAGATGTATATGATAAAGAAAAGTATTTAAAATCTCAAGAATACAAAAAGACTCAATATGTTTTTTCAAAATATTCAAAATTATACAGTTTAATTATTATTCTTGCTTTTTTTTATTTGGAGGGTTTTTTAATAATAGACAATTATTCTAGAGAGCTATTCGAATCTCCAATTTTAATTAGTCTAACTTTTTTTGGTATTATATTTTTCGGAAATGAGTTCCTTGGATTACCATTTTCTTTATATTTTACATTTTTTATAGAAGAAAAATTTGGATTTAATAAAACTACAATTAAAACCTATGTTTTTGACAAACTAAAATCCTGGATTTTAACAATACTATTTGGAGGGGGAATATTAAGTTTTATTATTTTTCAAGAACAAATAATTGGAAATAATTTTTGGATTGTTGCTTGGGTATTTCTCACCACTTTATCTGTTATTTTAAACGGCTTTTATGCTCAAATAATAGTCCCTCTTTTCAATAAGCAAAGTAAATTAGAGGACGGGGAACTAAGGTCAGAAATAGAAAAATACTCTAAAAAAGTTGGATTTGATCTTAGTAATATATTTATCATTGATGGATCTAAAAGATCTACAAAAGCTAACGCTTATTTTTCTGGATTTGGAAAACAAAAGAGAGTCACATTATTTGATACTTTAATAAACAAATTGAACAAAAATCAAATTGTAGCAGTAATTGCTCATGAAATTGGTCACTATAAAAAAAATCATATTATTTATAATTTATTTTTTTCAATTATTCAAACTGGAATTATGTTATACATACTTTCCCTTTTTATTTATATGCCTATTTTTTCTCAATCACTAGGAATTAATATCCATAGTTTCCATATTGGACTTATAACTTTTTCAATATTATATACTCCTATATCAGAAATTACTTCTTTAATTTTGAATTTATTTTCAAGAAAATTCGAATATGAAGCAGATGCATTTGCTAAAAAAACATATGATGGCAAGTATTTAGTTGAAGCTTTAAAAATATTATCAAAAGATAGTTTAAGTAATTTAACTCCACATCCAAAATATGTTTGGTGGCATTATTCTCACCCTACTCTTTTTCAAAGAGTTATTCGACTATAAATCATAGTAAAATATTATTTTTTTAAGTATTTTTAGTAGATGATCTTAACAGATGCTATAAAAGAAAATAGTTTGATAGCTAAAGAGTATAAAGAATTACTCAAAATTAGTTACCAATCATTAAATAATGATGACAGAAAATTAATTAGATTAGCTTTCAATACAGCTGTAGAAGCTCATAAAGACCAAAGAAGAAAGTCTGGAGAACCCTATGTTTTTCATCCAATTGCAGTAGCTAAAATTGTAGCATCTAAAATAGGTTTGGATGCCACTTGTATCGCTTCCGCTTTGTTACATGATGTTATAGAAGATACTAATTATAGTGAATCAAAAATTCAAAAATTATTTGGAAGAACTATTTCTAAAATAGTGATGGGTTTGACTAAAATATCTAAACTAAAGAAAGAAACAGACGTATCTCTTCAGGCAGAAAATTTTAGAAAAATGCTATTAACTCTAAATGATGATGTTAGGGTAATATTAATAAAAATTGCTGATAGACTTCACAACATGCAAACTTTGGACGCAATGTCAGCAGATAAACAAATAAAAATTGCTTCAGAAACTTTATATATATATGCTCCAATTGCTCACAGAATAGGTCTTTATGATGTAAAATCTGAGCTAGAAGATTTAGGTCTAAAATATACTGAACCAGACGTATTTAATGAGATTAAGAACAAAATTGAACAGAGCAAAGAAGAACAAGACAGGTATATAAAAAATTTCTCTAGAAGAATAAGTGAAAAATTAAAAAAGGAAGATCTTGTCTTTAAAATCAGCGGAAGACCAAAGTCTATATTTTCAATTCACGATAAAATAATTAAAAAAAATATATCATTTGAAGAAATATACGACAAGTTTGCCATAAGAATAATATATAAATCAGAACCTGAAAACGAAAAATTTGTTGCTTGGAAAATTTATTCAATAATAACCGATTATTATACTCCTAACCCACTCCGTCTAAGAGATTGGATTACTTCACCTAGATCAAATGGTTACGAGGCTTTGCACATTACAGTTGTTGGACCAAAATCAAAATGGATAGAAGTTCAAATAAGATCTGAAAGAATGCATGAAATAGCTGAAAAAGGATATGCAGCACATTATATGTATAAACAAGGAAAACAAAGCGATGGTGGATTAGAAGAATGGTTAAATAGATTACAAGAAGTTCTTGAAAACTCAGAAACAAGTGCATTAGATTTTGTCGAAGACTTTAAATTAAATTTATATGCTACAGAAATATTTGTTTTTACTCCAGCAGGGGAATTAAAATCTCTTCCAAAGGGATCAAGTGCACTAGATTTTGCTTTTACTGTACATACAGGATTAGGCTTAAAAACAAGAGGAGTAAAAGTGAATGGTAAAATTGTGCCATTAAGTCATGAACTTAAAAGTGGAGATCAAATTGAAATAATTAAATCTGACAATACTAAACCATCCGCAAACTGGCTAGACTACGTAAAAACCTCTAGAGCAAAATCAAAAATTAGATCGGCATTAAAGGAAGAGAAAAAGTTATTAGCAGAAGATGGAAAAGAAATATTAAGAAGAAAATTAAAGCAGTTGAAAATCAATTTTGATGAAAAAAACATCAACAATCTAGCTAATTATTTTAATTTAAAAACAAGTTTGGACTTATTTTATAGAGTAGGAATAGGAAAGATTGAAAACGTCTCTTTGAAAAAATTTGCAGCTTCAAATAATAATAGGTTAATAAATTTTTTTAGAAATCGGATTTCAAGAAAAGACAAAAATATAAATCATAATGAAAGTGAAATAAAAAATAATTTTGATCAAATTGTTTTTGGAAATGAAGATGAAAAATTAGACTATTCTTTTGCAAAATGTTGTAATCCTATTCCTGGTGATAATGTTTTTGGATTTTTAACTATTAATGAGGGAATTAAAATTCACAAAAATACTTGTGCAAATGCAATAAGCATGCAATCAAAATTTGCTTACAGAATACTAAAATCTAAATGGATTGATTCTAGTCAAGAAGAGTTTAGTTCCATAATAAAAATTTCAGGAATTGATAATTTAGGAATTGTAAGTGAAGTTACTAGAATAATATCAAATAGTTTAAACATAAATATAAAAAAAATGAGTTTTGACACTGAAGAAAATACATTTAGTGGAACAATTACATTAAAAGTAAAAACTAAAAGTATTTTGGATAAACTAATTGAAAGATTAAAAAAAATTAATGGAATTGAAAAGGTTAAAAGAGAATAGTGTTTTGAACAATATTTAACTTAATTTTATATTATATTATGGAAAAAAGAACAAATCAAGAAATTGTAAAAGATGTTTTTACAAAATTTTTAGACAACAAAACACATAGAAAAACTCCAGAAAGATTTGCCATTTTACAAGAAATATATGACTCTTCAGAGCATTTTGATATAGAAGCTCTATATATTAAAATGAAAAATAAAAATTACAGAGTTAGTAGAGCTACCTTGTATAACACAATCGAACTTTTATTAGACTGTAAACTAGTTAGAAAACATCAATTCGGATCTAATCAAGCACAATATGAAAAATCCTATTTTGATCATCAACATGATCATATTATTTTGACTGATTCTGGAGAAGTCAAAGAATTTTGTGATCCAAGAATTCAAATAATTAAAAAAAGTATTGAAGAAATATTTGGAGTAGAAATTCACAATCACTCATTATATTTTTATGCAACATCAAAAAATAAAATTATATGAAAGTTGATTTATTATTAGGACTACAGTGGGGAGATGAAGGAAAAGGTAAAATTGTAGATGTATTAACTAAAAATTATGATATAATTGCTAGATTTCAAGGTGGACCAAATGCAGGACATACTTTGGAATTTGACGGAATAAAACATGTTTTACATACTATTCCGTCTGGAATATTTCATAAAAATTCTATGAATTTAATTGGTAACGGGGTTGTAATAGATCCTGTTATTTTCCAAAAAGAAATTGAAAATTTAGAACCATTTAATATAGATTTCAAATCAAAACTATGTATTTCAAGAAAAGCCCACCTTATATTGCCTACTCATAGACTTCTTGATGCTGCATCAGAACTTTCCAAAGGAAAATCTAAAATTGGTTCAACATTAAAAGGAATTGGCCCTACTTACATGGACAAAACAGGAAGAAATGGTATTCGAATTGGAGATATAGAACTCGAAGGATGGTTAGATAAATATCGAAGATTAGCTAACAAACACGAACAACTAATAAAAAATCTCAATGTAAATCTTCAATACAAATTAGGTGAGTTAGAGAATGACTTTTTTAATGCTATTGAAAAATTAAAAAAAATTCCTTTTATTGACAGTGAAAACTTTATTTTCAATGAACTGGACAATAACAAATCTATTCTAGCAGAAGGAGCACAAGGATCATTACTGGATATAGATTTTGGTACTTATCCTTACGTAACATCTTCCAATACAACAGCTGCAGGAGCATGTACGGGACTAGGAGTTCCTCCAAACAAAATAAAAAATGTTTTTGGAATTTTTAAAGCATACACTACAAGAGTTGGAAGCGGTCCATTTCCTACTGAATTATTCGATGAAGATGGTAAAAAAATGGCTAAGGTTGGAAATGAATTTGGAGCTACAACAGGAAGATCAAGAAGATGTGGATGGCTTGATTTAGTTGCATTAAAATACGCAGTAAAAATTAACGGAGTTACTAGTCTAATGATGATGAAAGGGGATGTATTATCAGGCTTTAAAAAAGTAAATGTTTGTACTGAGTACCAATACAAAGGGGAATCAATAAAACATTTCCCTTATAATGTTGATAATGATGAATTAAAACCAATATATACAGAATTTAAAGGTTGGAAAGAGGATCTTAGTAAGATTAACGATGAAGGTTCACTTCCAAAAACATTTCTTAATTATGTTAAATATTTAGAAATAGAATTAAAAGTTCCAATTGGAATAATTTCTGTAGGACCTGACCGAACGCAAACAATAATTCGTTAATTGATTAAAACTTGAAAACAAAAGTATCTATATTATTTCTATTATTTTTTAATTTAATTTTTACACAAGAAAAAAAAATTATTGAAATAATTCAAGCTGGTTCTTTTGCCAGAAATGAAAAAATAAATCCAGGAGCCAATATTTTAAAAAAAAATGATAATATGAGAGTTCACCTTCTACATGATGGTATGAACATATACTCTGATTATGCATTGTTTTATAAAAAAAAAAATTCTTTCAATGCATCAGGTAACGTAGTAGTAAAACAAGGAGATAGCATACAACTCTACAGCGAAACATTAGATTATAATGGAAATAATAGAAAAATTATAGCAAAAGGAAATGTTGATTTTTATAATAACGACACTAATTTAAAAACCAATTTACTTTATCACGACAGAAATGCAAAAGAATTTTTTTTCAAAGAAGGTGGAATAATTAAAGATAGCGCTACAACAATAAAAAGTTTAGAAGGTAAATATTTTTTAGAATATTCAAAATACATTTTTAATAAGAAAGTGGAAATTGAAAATCCAGAATATTATATACAATCTAATAAATTGGATTACTACACAAAAACTGAACAAGCATATTTTTTTGGACCTACAAAAATTATTGGAGCTGATTATGATATTTATTGTGAAAAAGGATTTTATGACACAAGAAATAAAGAAGGGTATTTTACAAGAAAATCTAAAATAAATTATAATAACAGGCTAATTGAGGGAGACAGTCTGACATTTAATGATAATTCTAAATTTGCATCTGCTTCTAAAAATATTATTCTTACAGATACAATTAATAAAACTATTATTAAAGGGAATTATGCTGAGATTTTTAAGGCTAGAGATTCTGCTATGATAACCAAAAGATCAATGGTAATTAAAATGATAGAAAAAGATTCGTTATTCATAAAAGCAGATACTTTATTTGCTATTGGTCCTAGTGAAAATAGAATTATAAAAGGACGTTATAATGTTAGAATATTCAAAAAAGGCTTAAGCGGTAAGTCTGATAAAATTTTGATTAATCAGAAAACTGGTTTAACAAAGCTTATTAGAAATGAGTTAAGCGAAAGACAAAAGCAAGTATTAACAGCAAACGAGATTGCAAAGATAAATCCTGTTTTATGGAACGGAGATAGTCAAATGACAGGTGATGAGATTCATATAACAAGAAATATTAAAACGAATGATTTAGATTCTTTAAAAATATTAAACAATGCATTCGTTGTAGAAAAAGATACATTAGGAATTAAAAATTTCAATCAAATGAAAGGAATTAATTTATTTGGCAAATTTCAAAATAATGAATTAAAAACAATTGAGCTTATTCAAAATACCGAAATGATTTATTATTTATATGATGATAATACTAATGATTTAATTGGAATAGATAAAGCCATCTGTAGTTCAATTATAATGGAGATCGAAAATAATACTATTAAAGAAATCACTTTTATAACTAATCCAGAAGGTGAAGTTTTTCCTGAAGATGAAATGGAAATAAGTCTTAAAATATTAAATGGATTTAACTGGAGAATTTCAGAAAAAATTACAAAAAAAGAAGAAATTTTTATAAAATAATTATTGAAAAAAAAGTTTTTAAAATACCAAGCTCAAACTACAAATCATCCTATTGCTCTTGAAATTTCACACGCAAAGGGTAGTTTTATATATGATACTAAAAAAAATAAATATTTGGATTTTGTTTCAGGTGTTTCGGCCTCTAATTTAGGGCATCGTAATAAGACTATAAGTAAAGCGATAAAAAAACAAATTGATAAATACTGGCATGTAATGGTGTATGGAGAATTCATACAAAAGCCTACTGTTGATTTATGTGAATTGCTTTCAAAAAACTTACCTAAATCTTTATCAAATACTTATTTAACTAATTCTGGGACTGAAGCAATAGAGGCAGCAATGAAACTAGCTAAAAGATCTACAGGCCGAAGCAAAATAATTGGGGCAAAAAATAGTTACCACGGCAGTACCCAAGGAGCTATGAGTATTATGGGTTTTGAGGAAAGAAAAAGAGCATATAGACCACTATTACCGAACATAGATTTTATTGAGTTCAATAAAGAAAAAGATATAGAAAAAATTGATTTTGAAACTGCTGCAGTAATTTTAGAAACTATTCAGGGTGGAGCTGGTTTTATAATTCCAACTAATAATTATCTTAAAAAAATAGAGAAAAAGTGCAAAGAGGTAAATGCATTATTAATATTGGATGAAATTCAACCCGGAATGGGAAGGACAGGAAAGTTATTTGCATTTGAACATTATGACATAATTCCAGATATTTTAGTTTATGGAAAAGGTCTTGGGGGAGGTTTTCCCATCGGAGCTTTAAGTTCTAGTAAAGAAAAAATGGAACTGTTTCAAGAAAGTCCAATTCTTGGACACATAACAACCTTTGGAGGTCATCCTGTAATAGCATCAGCCGCTCTTGCAAATTTAAAAGAAACTTTAAATTCAGGCGTTATGACAAAAATCAAACAAAAAGAAAATTTAATAAGAGAATTATTAAAACATGAATTAATTACTGAGATTAGAGGAAAAGGATTAATGTTAGCCTTAATAATGAAAAATAAAATAATTGCAAATCAATTGGTTATAAACTCTTTAGAAAAAGGTTTAATACTTTTTTGGTTATTATTTGAAGAAAAAGCAGTTAGAATAACTCCTCCGTTAACAATTAGCAACAAAGAAATTAAATTAGGTTGTAAAACCATAATAGATACATTAGATGAGATTAACAAAACTGTTAACTAGTTTGTTAAAAACATAATTCAAATAATTAAAAGCACTAATCTACTCTCACTACTTTTACTTTAATAAATTTAATTAAATATGGAAGAGGAATTCGATGACTTTCAAAGTCATTCTATTTCCAAGTTCGAATCAATGCTAAAGACAAATTCATTTTTGTTTTTTGACTCGAATGAATTTGAGGAAATTATAGTATATTACTTAGAGACAGGAAATGTTTCGCTTGCAAAAAAAGCTATTTCCTTGGCTTTGAAACAATACCCAAACTCCATTACCCTTTCTCTTTTACATATTGAAACTTTATTATTAAACAATGAAGTTGAAAAAGCTGAAAAAATAGCTTTGGAAATTTATGAAATAGATCCTTTCAATCCAGATATTTTAATTCAAAAAGCTAAAATATATTCGAAAAAAAAGAATCATACAAAAGCAATTGAGTTATTAGAAGAAATTAATGAAAACTCTGATTTATATTATGATGCTCTCTCTTTAATTGGAAAAGAATATCTGTTTATAGATGATTTTGAAAATGCTAAAAAAATGTTCATCAAATGTCTTAATCAAGACAACTTTGATTATTCTATTTTAAATAACATTCTTTATTGTTTTGATTCTATTGGAGATTCTCAAAGAACTGTACAATATTTAAATGATTTCTTAGAAAAAAATCCCTATTCTGAAATTGCATGGCATCAGTTAGGAAAACAATATGCTAAAGATAAAATGTATGAGGAAGCATTGAGTGCATTTGATTTTGCGATTATTTCAGACGACTCTTTTGTAGGAGCCTATCTAGAAATGGCTAAGATTCTTGAAAAATTAAATAGAATTAATGAAGCTATAGAAAAGTATGAAATATCTATAGGTATAAACCAACCAACATCATTTGCATTATTTAGAATAGGAAGGTGTCATTATAAATTGGGAAATAATGACTTAGCATTATCGTACTTTGTTCAAACTATTGAGGAGGACCCAATTCACGATAAAGCCTGGATGTCGATTGCGATACATTATTTTAATAAAAAAGATTTTAATGAATCCAAAATTAATTTACTTAAAGCTTTAGAAATTAACTCTGATAAGATAAAATATTGGGAATTGTATACGAAAATTAACATCAACTTAGAACTTTTTGAAGAGGTGGAGCTAGGTATAAAAGAAATTTTATCTCTTGGTCAATTAAATATCAATACCCTTACTTTTTTAACTAAAACTTTAATTAAAATCCCGCATGATGATAATTTATTTAAAGGGCTTTTAAAATCAATAAATTTATTTCCAAAATCTGCTGAAAATGAAATAAATTATCTTTTATCAGCTATTTACTTTAAACTTCAAGAAAAAGAAAATGCTATCTCTCATTTAAAAAAGGCATATTTTTATAATCCTTCTAAATATGACTATTTTAAAGCATTGTTTCCTATAATCCCAAAATTGCAAGTTTTTAAAAACATGCATACAATCTAATTTATCAGGATAATTATATTAATTTTATTTAAATGAAAAAACATGTGTTATCACGTTTTTCAATATTTTTAAAGGGAATGGCAATGGGTATAGCTGATATAATCCCAGGGGTTTCAGGTGGTACAATAGCTATTATTACAGGTATATATGAAGAGTTCTTGAGTTCTCTAAATAATTTAGACTTGAATCTATTTAAAGCATTAATTAAAGGGAATATTAAAGTTGCATGGAAAAAATATAACCTAAGTTTCTTATCTACATTGTTATTAGGGATATTATCTAGTATGATCATATTAAGCCACTATATAACCTACTTAATTGAAAAACATCCAATTTCATTATGGTCTTTTTTCTTTGGATTAATTTTATCTGGGATATACATTCTTTTAAAGGATGTCAAAAACTGGAATTATAAAAATGCTAAATTTATTTTTCCATCTCAGGTATATCTAATTATATTAGGTTGTAGTGTTGCTTTTTTAGTTCAAACAATTAGTCCAAGCATTAATAATATTAACCATTTATACTTATTTTTTTGTGGAACCATTAGTATAACGGCTATGCTTTTACCCGGAGTTTCAGGTGCATATATATTAGTTCTTTTAGGTGCCTATGAAACTTTATTAAATACATTTAAAGAAGTTGTAAAATTTAATTCGGATTATTTTCTAAATTTTCTGTCTTTTATAACAGGAGCTTTACTAGGCGTCAAAATGTTTTCTAAATTTTTAACGTGGGCATATAAGTATCATAAAAATAATACTCTTTCGTGTTTAATTGGATTTATGATTGGTGCTCTTCCGTCGCTTTGGCCATGGAGAATAGAAACGTTTTCAAAAGAACTGTTTATTTCAAATTCATATATTCCTCAAGGGTATTTCAATAATAGTGAGTTTAGGACAGGAATAATATTTATGCTAGTAGGGATTATGACTGTCTTAATTTTAGAATATTTATCTAAAAACAATGAAAAAACGAAATAAAAAAGACTTTATTATTCTTTTTATTAAAAGTATTTTAATGGGAACTGCAAATAAATTACCTGGAATATCTGGGGGATTAGTAGCGTTAATAACAGGTTTTTATCAAGAAATGATAATAACCTTTAAAAATATAAGTCTTAAAACATTTAAAATTTTTGTTAAAGGAGATTTTAAAAAATTAAAAATAGAGTACAATATTTTATTTTTAATAACTATTCTTTCTGGAATAGTAGTAAGTTACTTTACGACATCAAAAATTTTAGATTTCTTTTTCAAAATATCTGAACTAAATGTTTGGTCTTTTTTTTATGGGATGATTATAGCTTCCTTACTAATTTTAATAAAGCAGAATAAAATAAATAATAAAAAAGATGCACTCTTTTTAATTTTAGGTTTATCGATTGGTTTAATTTTAAGTGTTTCAGAGCCAATAGAGGAAAACCAGAACATATTTTTTGTTTTTATTTGTGGAATGATAAGTATATGTGGAATGATAATACCTGGAATTTCTGGTTCTTTTTTACTAATATTATTAGGGAACTACAAACTCCTTTTAGTAGATTCAGTCAATGAATTAATAAATTTATTTTATTTCATTTTTAACTCCAATAACTCTTATGAAGTTGATTATAATTTAATAAAAATTTTGATAGTTTTTTCTCTTGGCTCAATAATAGGATTAATTGTTTTATCAAATTTTTTGAGCTATTTAATAAATAAACATAAAAACATAACAAATCAATTAATAGTTGGATTTGTCACAGGATCTTTATTTATAATTTGGCCATGGAATAAAGTATCTACAGAAAATATTGAAGGTTATTATAAAATAAGTAATTTAGAAAATTCAAATAATTATTTAAGATATTTACCTGATATTACTCAACCTTCAAATGTTATAGCTTTAGGATTCATAGTGATAGGGTTTGTACTTGTACTATATATTGAAAATTATGCTTCAAGAAAAAAAAATATACGGCCTGATAGGAAAGAATATTAGCTATTCATTTTCAAAAATATATTTTAACAAAAAGTTTATAAAAACAGATTTGAAAAATCATTTTTATAATAATTTTGATCTTACTAATATTAAAGATTTTAAAAAAATTGTTGAAAAATATAATATTAAAGGATTAAATATCACCATACCGTATAAAGAAAAAATTATTCCATTACTAGACTCAATAAGTATAGAAGCAAAAGAAATAGGAGCAGTTAATACAATAAAAATAGATTCTAATAAAAAATTAATAGGTTGTAATACAGATTATATAGGATTTACAAACTCAATAAAACCATTATTAAATTCAAAGCATAAAAAAGCAATTATACTAGGAAGTGGAGGAGCTTCAAAAGCAATTATTTATTCTTTGAATAAATTTAATATCTCTAGCTTAATAGTTTCTAGAAACAAACAAAAAGGAGACATTACTTACCAAGAATTAAATTCACAAAAAATAAGAGAATGTCAGATTATAATAAACTGTAGTCCTGTAGGAACATATCCAAATATAAATGATAGTCCAAAAATTCCGTATGAATATATAAATGAAAACCATATTTGTTACGATTTAATCTATAACCCTGATGAAACTAAATTTTTATTAAAAAGTAAAAAAAGAAATGCATTGACAATAAATGGGACAAAAATGTTAGAATTACAAGCAGAAGAGAGTTGGAGAATATGGAATAGTTGAGAAAAAAAAGTAACTTAAATAAAAAAAAGTGGGTAAAGAGAAGAATAGAAATATTAATCTTAAAAAAAACTTAGATAGTAAAAAGGTTTTAATTGAGAATTTGAAAAACCTCATAAATCTAGATAATAAAATGAACGAAAAATATCTAGAATTTAAAAAAATTCAAGATGAATGGTTTAAAATCGGACCTGTTCCAAGAGTTGATAATGGAATACAATGGAATAATTTTCAACATCATATAAAAAATTTTTATGACTATCTACATTTAAATAGAAAATTCAAGGAAATAGATGTAAAATATAATTTAGAACAAAAAGAAACTGTAATTAAGCAAGCAGAAGAATTACTTAGAAGCGATGATAAAGTAAGATCCTATAGATATTTCGAAAGATTAAATAAAAGATGGAAATACGAAATTGGTCCAACAAAAAAAGAAAATGAAAGTAAACTAAATGAAAAATTTGGTGAGTTAGGAAAAAAAATAAAAAAGAGTAAAAAAGAATTTGATTTAAATAAAGACACTATTTTAACACAAAATTTATTAAAAAAAGAATCTTATTTAAACGAAATTAAAAATTTGATTTCGAAAGAATGTAAGAATACTATAGAGTGGCAGAAAAAAATTAAAGAATTTGAAAGAATTAAAAAAATATTAGAAACAACTGGTCCTATACCATCAAACAAAAAAAGTGATTATTGGAAAAAATATAAAGACACAATAAAAGAATATTATTATTCTAAAAATATTTTTTATAAAAATTTAAAAATAGTTTACAAAGAAAATATTGATAAGCAGGTAATTTTATTGGAAAAAGCTGAAAAATTAAAGAATACTGATAATTTAGAACACAATAAAAAAGAAATTATAATTCTTCAAAAAGAATGGAAAAAAATCAATCCCGTTCCATACAAGGTAAATGAAAAAAACTGGAAACAATTTAAATCCTCTTGTAATCACTTCTTCAACAAAATGGATGAAGAAAAGATTATGAAAGTTAAGGAAACCAAGAAAAATCAAGAAAATCAAAATAAATTTCTAATAGAAATTGAAACAAATTCTTCCAATATTGAATTGGAAGAATTATTAATAAAATGGGGAAGTTTAGGTCAAAAAAGTAAAGAAAATGAGATTAACTTTGAAAAGCATATTCTTAAAAAATTAAAGTCTGATGGTTTAAGTGTAGAAAAATCTAAAATAAAATTATTTGAGATAAAAACCCAAAAAATGAATAGGGATGAAAAAGATAAAAATATAATAATTTTAAATAAAGAATTAGAAAAATTAAATAAAGAAGTATCTACTTTGGAAAATAATCTTTCTTTTTTTAATGAAAAATCAAAAGAAAACAAACTTTTGAATAAGGTTCATAAAGATATTGAAAAAAACAAACTGCATATTCAAAATATTATTTATCAAAAAAAAATACTAAGAAATTAAACTTCTTTTTTAACTAATTCCCAATATTTTAACAACTCCTTCTCTGAGAGGTTTTCAAGGTTTTTGTTTTTAGATTTTATTTTTCTTTCCAAATTCATAAATCTATTAATAAATTTTTTATTAGTTTTCTCCAAAGAACTATCCGCATTAATCCCTAGAATTCTACCAAAATTAATAAGAGAAAATAAAACATCTCCAAATTCTTCTTCTATTTTTTCTACATTACCAGAATCAATTTCGTTGGAAAGTTCTATTAGTTCCTCAAAAACTTTCTCTTTGGCATCTTTATTGTTTTTCCAATTAAATCCAACATTGGAGGCTTTCTGTTGTATTCTCATAGATTTTAAAATTGATGGCAGTGTTTTTGGTACACCTTCCAAAACACTAGTTTTCCCCTCTTTTAACTTTAATTTCTCCCAATTCAATCTAACCTGTTCTTCACTTAAATTTATTTTTTCTTCATACACGTGTGGATGTCTAAAAATTAATTTTTCTGAAATACTATCAGCTACATCTGAAATATCAAATTTATTTGATTCACTAGCAATTTTTGAGTAAAAAATTATATGTAATAATAAATCTCCCAATTCATTTTTAATTTCATTGGTATTATTTTCTGAAATAGCATCAACTAACTCATAAGTTTCTTCAATAGTCAAAGGTTTTAAAGAATCAAATGTTTGTTTTTTATCCCATGGACATTTTTCTCTCAGTTCATCCATTATAAATAACAAACGACTGATAGAGTCTAGTTGTTTCTCTTTTGACATAGCATACTATTTTAAAAAAAACATAGGATAATCACATTTAATATTTCCTATTGAAATGTTTTTTAACTTTCTATTTAGAAGTTTCTTTTTAAAAGAACTTAATTTATCTATAAACAATATTCCTTCAACATGGTCATACTCGTGCTGTACAACTCTTGCAGATAGACCTTCTAGTTTTAAGGTTTTTTTTTCAAAATATTCGTCCTGATAATGAATCTCGATTTGATCTTCTCTCTTTATATCTTCTCTTACATCAGGAATACTTAAACAACCTTCATTGAAACTATTTAAGTTAGAAGAAGACCAAGTTATTGTAGGGTTAATGAAAACTTTTTTGAAATTTTTTAAACTTTCTTGTTCTTCAAAACTTAATTCTTTATCATTGGAAAAAGGTGAGGCATCTACTATAAATAATCTAATTGATTCACCAATTTGAGGAGCAGCTAATCCTACACCACTGGCTGAATACATGGTTTCCCACATGTTTTTGATTAAAATATTCAAATCTTTAAAATCATTATTAATTTTTTTACATTTCTTTTTTAATATGGGATTTCCATATGCTAAAATTGGTAAAATCATATTATTTATTTTCTAGGTATGATTGCAGAATAATAGTTGCACTGATTTTATCAACTAAATCCTTATTTCTTCTTTTCATTTTTTTTATTCCGCCATCTATTATTGTTTTTTTCGCTATTAATGAAGTAAACCTTTCATCATATCTTTTAATAATAATTTGAGGAAAATTAATATTTAATTTCTTAATGAATGAAATTATTGAACTTTCTATTTCAGAGGGAGAATTATTGTTTTGTAAAGGCTTTCCAATAACAAGAATATTCACCTTTTCTTTTTCAATAATTTCGCTTAAAAAAGAAGTTATTTCTAAATTAGAAACAGTAGTGAGGCCAAATGCCAATATTTGGGATTCATCTGAAATGGCAATACCAATTCTTTTTAAACCATAATCAATAGCAATAATTTTAGACATTTTTCAAAGTTAATTCATTAATAATTAAGTTTAAAATATCTCAAACTATTAATTAGGATGTATATTTGAAAAAAAAAGGTGAGAAATATTATTGAAGCTGCTTGGAAAAACAAATCCTTATTAGAAAATGAAGAAACTAAGCAAGCTATACGATCGGTTATTGAAGATTTAGACAATGGAACTTTAAGGGTTGCTGAACCAATGAATGATGGTTGGATTGTTAATGAGTGGATAAAAAAAGCTGTAGTTCTGTACTTTCCTATCCAAAAGATGGAAACAATGGAAGTTGGTCCCATAGAATTTCATGATAAAATTCCTCTGAAAAAAAATTATGCTAAAAGAGGAATTAGAGTAGTTCCTCATGCTATAGCAAGATATGGATCATATATTAGTAAAGGTGTAATACTAATGCCTTCATATGTTAATATTGGATCTTATGTGGATCAAGGAACAATGATTGATACCTGGGCTACTGTAGGAAGCTGTGCTCAAATTGGCAAAAATGTTCATATAAGTGGTGGAGTTGGAATTGGGGGTGTTTTAGAACCTCTGCAGGCTTCTCCTGTTGTGATTGAAGATAATGCTTTTATAGGTTCAAGGTGTATAGTTGTTGAGGGTGTTAAAGTAGGAAAAGAAGCTGTGTTAGGAGCTAACGTAGTGCTTACAGCATCAACTAAAATAGTAGATGTTAGTGGAAAAGATCCTAAAGAATTTAAAGGAGCAATTCCTCCCAGATCTGTTGTAATACCTGGATCATTTACTAAAAAATTTCCGGCAGGGGATTTTCAAGTACCTTGTGCTTTAATTATTGGTAAAAGAAAAGAAAGCACAGATAAAAAAACCTCTCTTAACAATGCTTTAAGAGAATACAACATTTCTGCTTAAACTAAGCTAAATCAATGGTTTTAGAAATTGAAAAAGCTGTAAAACATCTTAAAAAAGGAGGAATAATAATTTATCCTAGTGATACCATATGGGCTATAGGTTGTGATGCAACTAACCAAAGTTCAATTAATAAAATTTATAAATTAAAAAAAAGAGATAAAAACTTGCCATTTATTTGTTTGATGAGTGATTATAAAATGGTTGAAAAATATACTAACATAAGTCAGTCAGCAAAAAATATCATAGAACTTCAAAAAGAACCAACAACTGTGATTTATGATATGGTAAGAAATTTAGAAACATTTGATAACTCTATTGCAATTAGAGTTCCAAGAGATATTTTTTGTAATAAATTATTAAATAAATTTAATAAACCTATAATTTCAACATCAGTTAATTTTTCTGGCAAAAAATACCCGTTTTATTACAATGAGATAAGTAATAGTATTTTGGAAAAAGTTGATTATATCGTAGCATTAAGAAAAAATGAAAAGCTCAATAAAGCATCTAGAATAATTAAAATAAAAAAAGACAATTCAATAATAACTGTAAGGTCCTAAAATGGATGAAAATTTTATAAAAGATAATATTAATAATAACTTGTTTAAAGTTATTTCTGAATGTGCTGATCAAACTAATCTGGACTGTTATGTAATTGGTGGATTTGTTAGGGATTTAGTAATGGGTATAAAAAAACCTAAGGATATAGATATTTTAGTTGTTGGGGATGGAATTGAAATTGCTAAAAAAGTTTGTGAAAAACTAAATTCAAATTCAAAGGTTAATATTTATAAAAACTTTCGTACGGCTGCATTTAGTTATAACAATATGGAATTAGAGTTTGTTGGATCTAGAAAAGAAAGTTATAAATCTTCAAGTAGAAATCCTCAGGTTGAAATAGGCACATTGGATGATGATTTAAATAGAAGAGATTTTACAATTAATAGTATTGGAATTTGTTTAAATTCAAAAAAATGGGGAGAAATTTTAGATAAGTTTAACGGATTAAAAGATATAAAAAACAAAGTTATCAAAACTCCACTAGACCCTATTAAAACTTTTTCAGATGATCCACTAAGAATGTTAAGAGGAATTAGGTTTTCATGTCAACTAGGCTTCTTAATTCAGCCCGAATGCTTAAAAACAATTTCTTTAGAAAAAAATAGAATTAAAATAATTTCCGGTGAAAGAATTTCAGAAGAATTGAATAAAATATTGATGACAAAAAACCCATCAATAGGATTTAAAATTCTTTATGAAACAGGGATTTTAGAAATTATATTACCTGAATTAACCGATTTAAAAGGAATTGATGAAATTGAAGGACATAAACATAAAGATAATTTTTACCACACTTTAGAGGTTCTAGATAATATATGTCAAACAACAGAAAATGTTTGGTTAAGATGGGCCGCTCTTCTTCATGATATAGGTAAAGCACCAACTAAAAAGTTTATTAAAGAAATTGGTTGGACATTTCATGGACACGAACTAAAAGGGTCTAAAATGGTTTATAAGATTTTTAAAAGACTCAGTCTTCCATTAAATAATAAACTTAAATATGTTCAGAAAATTATATATATGAGCTCTAGACCAATTGTTTTGTCTAATTATGATGTTTCAGATTCTGCAGTTAGAAGGTTAATATACGATGCCAAAGACGATGTTGATGATTTACTTACATTATGTGAGGCTGATATTACAACCAAAAACCCAAACAGATTTAAAAAATATTTAAATAATTTTAAAAAAGTAAGAGGAAAAATCATAGAAGTTGAAAAAAGAGACCAAATAAGAAATTTTCAACCACCAATTTCAGGAGAAGAAATAATGAATTATTTTAATTTAAAGCCAGGTAAAGAAATTGGAATATTAAAAGAATTTATAAAAGAATCTATTTTAGATGGGAAAATAACAAATGATTACAATTCAGCTAAGGCTTTAATGATTAAAAAAGGAATTGAGTTAGGGTTAAAAATGAAAAAATGAAAAAATATTTTATTTCTATTTCTAAGGCAAGTTTATTTTTAGTTCTACTTGTAATTTTAGCTGGTTCATTAGTTAGAATGACAGGTAGCGGAATGGGTTGTCCTGATTGGCCTAAATGTTTTGGATATTTAATACCGCCAACAGATGTTTCAGAAATTGAATGGTCTGCCAATAAAAAATATAAAAAAGGTATTATTTTAAGGCATGAAGAAAGGTTGATAGAATCTAAAAAAGATTTTGTTTCTGGCAAAAAAATAAACATTTATAATTGGAATAATTATACAAAACATGATTACTCTGATTTTGATGCAACTAAAACTTGGATTGAATTCATTAATAGGTTGATAGGTGTTATAGCTGGAATAGCTACTCTAATTATGTTAATTTTTTCATTTTCGTTCTACAATAAAAAAAATATACTTATTCTAAACTCATTTTTAATAATTTTTGGAATGGGTTTTCAAGCGTGGTTAGGAAAATTGGTAGTAGAATCTAATTTATCTCCGTATAAAATTACTATTCACATGTTAATGGCTCTAGTAATTATTTCTTTAATAATTTATTCCATTTTTATTGCAAAAAAAGAAATGAAAAATAAAACTATTAATGATTCTCTAATAAGAAATCTAGTAATTTTTGCAGTAATTATTAGTCTATTTCAAATAATAATTGGGACTCAAGTTAGAGAATTTATCGATTTACAATATGATCTTATAGGCCCAAACAATAAAGATAAATGGCTAGAGGCTCCTAATTTTTATTTTTATTTTCATAGAACATTTTCTATTTTAATTTTTCTATTAAATTGCGGACTTTATTTTCTAATTAAAAAAAGAAATTATAATTCAAATTTGATTAAAAAAATTGGTTTTGTGATATTTCTTGAAATCCTAGTTGGTATAATTATGTTCTATGTTAATTTTCCTGTTTTAAGTCAACCAATTCATTTGTTATTAGCAACTATATTATTTAGCTATCAATTTTATTTGATGTTGCATTATAAAAAAACTTGTCTATGATTTATAGAATTAGAATTATACTAGATTGTAAAGAGGATGTCATAAGAGACATAGAAATTCAGGATAATAAAACTTTTGAAGATCTTCATAAAACAATAATAAATTGTTTTGATTTTAAGGGGAATGAAATGGCTTCATTTTATTTGAGTGATGAAAACTGGAAACAGGGTAAAGAAATTACATTAGATAGTTTTTTAGATGACAACATGCTAATGAAAGAAACTCGATTAAATAGTATTATAAATGAAAGTCAAAAAAAATTCATTTATATATATGACTTTTTAAAGCTATGGACATTTTACATTGACATATTTGAAATTAAAGATCTAAAAAAAGACACTACTTATCCTAAATATATATTTTCTGAAGGTAAATTACCAAAAGAAGCTCCGAACAGAAAATTCGTGGCTGATGAAAAAAATGATGGTTTTAAAGAAGAAGATTTAGATTATGAAGATTTTTATTAATCTACTACGCTTAGCATTTCGTGATTTTCATAATTCTTAAGGATGTAGTCAAATGAAGCTTTCATTATTTCACCCATGTTAGATGAATTCTTAAAATTTTGGTCATGTGTCAAAGAATAAATTTGTTGAGATAATAACTTAATATTTTCTTTTTTTGAAATATTATCCGCTATCATACATTTAAGAATTTTTTTTGATCTTTCAACAGAACTCAAAATCCTCTTAGCAATAATTGATCTTTCTTCTATTTTGTATTGATCAACAGAATTCTTTTGTAGTTTATCTTTAATTATATCCATAATTCTCTTATTCTCTTTAAAAAACTGTGGTCTGTATATTTGTAAGTTTCCTTCATAAGATTGCTGATCAAAATCAATTGCTCTTATTTTATAAACAACTTGATCAAAATCATGAGTTGGAATAATTACATAATTATACGATCTCATATCTCCTAAAAGACGAATCATACATCTTTCGTTAAATTTTACAAATTCCTTAGCAATTTGTGATTTTTCCGTATCACTACATTTTGGTAAAAATTCATCAAAAAAATCATCTCCAGGTATACCAGTAATATGTTCTTCTATTAAAGTGTCTTTAAAAACTAAGAAATTTAGGTTATATGGAGATAAAATATGCTCTAACTCTAGACCATAAATTCTAGATGCATCTGCTTTTTTCACATAGAAATAAGTAAAATTATCATTCAATATATTTCTAATTTTTACTCTAAATGGCTTAGAATTACCAAAAGTACAATAGTCAATAGCATCTACATTTAGAAATTTTATATTCAAATTATTACCATCAGAATGTAATAAATTATATACTTTTTTTAAATTTTCATCAATATCTTTTCTTTCAGAATCAGAGTAAAATACTCGAACCCATAATGTGTCAATATCTTTATTATTATATACCGAAACGGAACCAGAAAATCTTTTTAAATCCTCATAAAATAGTGGAATAATTATTTTTCTATTATATGAAATTAAATAATTATTTAAATCCTTACTTATTTTATAGGAAGGTTTCTTTTTTGACATTAATTTTTTATTCATATAATATTTTTTTCAAAGTTAACTTATTTATTATATGGCGAGTTATTGTCGTAAATTTGGAAAAAGTTAAATTTAATCTTGTTCGATTTAAAATCTGAATATAGCCCTACTGGAGATCAACCAGAAGCAATTAAAGAACTTATTTCTGGAATTAATGACAATCTAAAGTTTCAAACTCTTAAGGGAGTTACTGGGTCTGGAAAAACCTTTACAGTTGCTAATGTTATCAATAAGCTTAATAAACCCACCTTGGTTTTAGCTCACAACAAAACTTTAGCAGCCCAGTTATATTCAGAATTTAAGCAATATTTTCCCAATAATGCTGTTGAATATTTTGTTTCATACTATGACTATTATCAACCTGAAGCATACATGCCAGTTTCAGGTACTTATATAGAGAAAGATTTATCAATAAATGAAGAAATCGAAAAACTTAGATTGAGTACTACTTCGTCCCTTCTTTCTGGGAGAAGAGATGTAATTGTAATTGCATCTGTATCTTGTTTATACGGAATAGGGAATCCAGTCGAGTTTAAGAAAAATATTATTCAAATAGAAAAAAACCTTGTCATTTCAAGAACTAGTTTTTTACATAAACTTGTACAAAGTCTATATTCAAGATCACACGTAGATTTTACTAGTGGTTGTTTTAGAGTATCCGGTGATATTGTAGATGTCTTTCCAAGTTACGCTGATCACGCTTTTAAAATTCATTTTTTTGGTGACGAAATTGATGAAATCGAAATATTTAATCCAATTACAAATAAAACTATTGAAAGTTTAGAAAAGTTATTTATTTATCCAGCAAATATGTTTGCTACATCACCTGATGTCCTTCAAAATGCTATGAATAAAATTAGAGAAGACTTACTGAGTCAAATAACTTATTTTAAAGAAATAGGTAAGCACTTAGAGGCAAAAAGATTAGAAGAAAGAACTAATTTTGATTTAGAAATGATAGCTGAATTAGGCTATTGTTCTGGAATAGAAAATTATTCTAGATATATAGATGGAAGGGAGCCAGGAACAAGACCATTTTGTTTATTAGATTATTTTCCAGATGATTATTTAATGATTGTTGATGAAAGTCATGTTACGCTATCCCAGGTTCATGCAATGTATGGAGGAGATAGAAGCAGAAAAGAAAATTTAGTAGAATATGGGTTTAGACTTCCAGCTGCTATGGATAATAGGCCATTAAAATATGAGGAGTTCGAATACATTCAAAATCAAGTAATATACGTAAGTGCCACTCCATCAGACTATGAATTACTCAAAACTGAAGGTGTTTTTGTTGAACAGTTAATAAGACCGACAGGATTGTTAGATCCAAAAATAGAGATAAGACCAAGTGATAATCAAATTGACGATTTGATAAATGAAGTTCAAGAAATAGTTGAAAAGAATGAAAGAATTTTAATTACCACTCTAACTAAAAGAATGGCCGAAGAATTAGTTAAATTTTTAAGTAAAATTGAAATTAGATGCAGGTATATTCATAGCGATATTGACACATTAGAAAGAGTAGAGATAATGCAAGGATTAAGAAAAGGGTTGTTTGATGTGCTAGTAGGTGTAAACCTTTTAAGAGAAGGTTTGGACTTACCTGAAGTCTCTTTAGTTATCATTTTAGATGCAGATAAAGAAGGTTTTTTAAGAAGTCATCGATCTCTTACACAAACAATTGGAAGGGCCGCAAGAAATATCAATGGAAGAGCAATCATGTATGCCAATAGAATAACCAAAAGCATGCAAAAAACGATAGATGAGACTACTTATAGACGAAAAAAACAAAAGCAATACAATAAAAAATTTAATATTACACCCACGCCAATAAATAAAAGTATTAATGATGTTTTTGCAAAAGAAGAAAATCAAATAAACTCTAAAAAAGATAGTAATCTTGAAGAAGAAATTAAAAATCTATCTAAAAATGAAAAAGAAAAAGAAATTAGAAAATATAGATCAAAAATGGAAAAAGCTGCTAAATCATTAGATTTTTTAGAAGCTGCGAGATTAAGAGATATAATAAAACTATTAAAAGTTTAAATAAAGTTGAAGGATATACGTCTTTCCAGTTTATTATTAATTTACGCTATTTTTTTAGCAGAATTTTGAAATTCTTTTCTCTTTGGAAAAGTTTCAGATAAAATAGAATTTATTTAATCTATATCTACTTAATACGGTATTTCAAATAATTTTTCAAAAGAAGCAGATTCAAACTCTTTAATAGTATAAATGTCTTTTTATTTGACTAGCTCTTGAATTTTATCCGCAGCTTCTTGAAATTCTATAGCACTATAAACCTTAAAATCACAATTATCTATTATTTTTTTGGCAATTTCTGCGTTAGTACCCTGAAGTCTAACTATTATTGGGATAGTAATTGAATCTCCCATGTTGTTACAAGCATCTACAATTCCTTGAGCAACTCTATCGCATCTTACTATACCACCAAAAATATTAACTAAAATTACTTCGACATTTTTATCTTTCAAAATTAATCTAAAAGCAGTTTCTACTCTTTTAGCATCTGCTGCTCCTCCAACGTCTAGAAAGTTAGCAGGTTCTCCTCCTGATTGTTTTATTAGGTCCATAGTTGCCATAGCTAAACCAGCTCCATTAACCATACACCCTACATTACCGTCTAAATCTACATAATTAAGCCCTACTGTTCTTGCCTCGATCTCAACAGGGTTCTCCTCTTTTAAATCTCTCCAAGATTCATATTCTTTATGCCTATACAAAGAATTATCATCTAAAGTAACTTTAGCGTCAACTGCCATTATTTTATCATCAGAAGTTTTTAAAACAGGATTAATTTCAAAAAGTGAAGAATCAGAAGAAACATATGACTTATAAAGTAGCGTTATAAATTTCACCATTTCTTTAAAGGCTTTCCCAGATAAACCTAAATTAAAGGAAATTTTTCTAGCTTGAAAAGGAACTATCCCGATTAAAGGATCTATGTCTTCATAAAAAATTAATTCAGGTGTTTTTTCTGCTACGGATTCAATATCCATTCCACCCTCAGTGGAATACATTATCATGTTTTTACCAGTTTCTCTATTTAGTAAAATAGAAACATAAAATTCATCAGGCTCATTATCACCAGGATAATATACATCCTCTGTAATTAAAACTTGATTCACCAATTTACCTTTCTTTGAAGTTTGTGGTGTAACCAAATGCATACCTAAAATATCCGAAACTGCATTTTCTAATTCATTTAAATTTTTAGCAAGCTTAACTCCTCCCCCCTTTCCTCTTCCTCCAGCATGAATTTGAGCTTTGACAACAAACCAACCAGTCCCTGTTTCTTTGACTAATTTTTCTGCTACTTTTAAAATATTTTTTTTCTCAGATAATACATAACCCCTTTGAATATTAACCCCATGTTCTGCTAAAATTTTCTTTCCTTGATATTCATGTAAATTCATATTATATAATTTATAATGCTAAAATAATAAACAAATAACAAAAGAGAGTCAAGTTAAAGGTTTTATAATGTTATATATATAACAAAATGTTATAAATATATAACAAAAAGTTTTTTATTATAAAATAATCGTCACATTAATTATGTTCGCATCATGAAAAATAAAGATCTACTTAAAGCTGCCAATAAATTTGGAACACCATGTTATGTTTACGATTTATCTAAGATGGAAATTCAATATAATAGACTTGTAAATTCCTTTAAAACAATCAAAAATCTTAAAATAAATTATGCAGTAAAAGCTCTTTCTAACCTTTCAATACTAAAATACATAAATCATTTAGGTGCAGGTATTGACACCGTATCAATTCAAGAAGTATTAATAGGAATTAAAGCTGGTTTTTCAGTAGAAAAAATTATTTATACTCCAAATGGAGTTTCTTTAGATGAAATTAAAAAAGTAGCAAAAATGGGAGTCAATATAAATATTGATAATTTAAATATGCTAGAACAGTTTGGGAGTCAGTATCCTGAAATTCCTGTATGTATTAGAATCAATCCCCATGTCATGGCAGGTGGAAATAATAAAATCTCAGTAGGTCATATAGATTCAAAATTTGGAATTAGTATCCATCAAATTCCACTTTTACTTAGAATTGTAAAAAATACTAACATTAAAGTAAATGGAATTCACATGCATACTGGAAGTGATATTCTAGATATAGAGGTTTTTATTCATGCTGCTGAAATATTATTCGAAACTGCATCCAAATTTAAAGAATTAGAATTTATCGATTTTGGAAGTGGTTTCAAAGTTCCATATTCTCCAGGCGATAACGAAACAAATATTGAAGAACTTGGTGTCAAGTTATCAAAAAGATTTAATGATTTTTGTAAAGAATATGGTAGAGAATTAACTCTAGCTTTTGAACCAGGAAAATTTTTAGTGAGTGAGGCTGGAAACTTTCTTTGTTCTGTAAATTCTATAAAACAAACAACCTCAACAGTTTTTGCCCAAGTAGACTCTGGATTCAATCATTTTGTAAGACCAATGATGTATGGATCAAGACATCATATAGAAAACATATCAAACCCTAATGATTCTGAGCGGTTTTACTCGGTTGTCGGTTATATTTGTGAAACTGATACTTTTGCAACTAATAGGCGTATTTCCAAAATTTCTGAGGGAAATATACTATCTTTTAAAAATGCAGGTGCGTACTGTTTCTCCATGGCTAGTAATTACAATTCTAGATACAAACCCGCTGAAATATTATTTGTCAATAATAAACTTATAGAAATACGTAAAAGAGAAACTATAGAAGATCTTACTAGAAATCAAGTTGAAGTTGATTTTAATATGATATTAAATTAACTTATTACTCCTGATCCAAGAAGTTCTTGGTTTTTATACCAAACAGCAAACTGCCCTTTGGTTATAGCTGATTGTTTTTTGTCAAAAATCAAGAATGCTCCGCTATCTAAAATCAATAAAGAAGCGTCCTGTAAAGGCTGACGATATCTTATTCTAGCTTTAACCTTAAAAATATTTTTGTTATTTAAAAACTTATCTTTTCTTGTCAGATGTAAATCTTTTAATTTAATAAAAAGAACTTTTCTAAATAAACCTGGATGACTTTTACCTTCACCTACGTAAATTATATTTTCAAGAACATCTGTTTTTAACACAAACAAAGGTTGTTTGGTGCCTCCTACTGCCAATCCCTTACGTTGTCCGACTGTAAAAAAATGTGCTCCTGTATGATTGCCGATATATTCCCCATCATTTAGATTATAATTATATGAACTAGAAATAGCGAGCAGGTTATCCGGCGAATGATTTGTTGTATCTACTTCAAAATACATTTTATTACCTGAAGATATGTTAATTATTTTTCCCTCATTTGACTTTAATTTTTGCTGAAGAAAATCTGGTAACTTTACTTTCCCAATAAAACAAAGACCCTGAGAATCTTTTTTTTCTGCAGTTACTAAACCTTGTTTTCTTGCAATTGAACGAACTTCTTTTTTGGTTAATTCTCCAATAGGAAATAATGTTTTGCTTAATTGACTTTGAGATAGCTGACATAAAAAATAAGACTGATCTTTGTTTTCATCTATCCCTTCTAAAAGTCTAAACACATCTTGATTATTATTTCTTGCTTTTTCCACTCTACAATAATGGCCAGTTGCAATAAAATCTGCACCTAACTTTAAAGCGATTTTCAAAAAAACATCGAATTTAATTTCTCTGTTACACAATACATCTGGATTTGGGGTATTACCTATTTTATATTCATCAAACATATAATCAACTATTCTTTTTTGATACTCAACACTTAAATCAATAGTTTGAAAGGGAATAGCAAGCTTTTCAGAAACCATCATAGCATCATAACTATCTTCAAGCCAAGGACATTCTTTGGATATGGTAACAGATTCATCATGCCAATTCTTCATAAAAATTCCAATAACATCATATCCTTTTTTCTTCAAAAGATAAGCTGCTACACTTGAGTCTACCCCGCCTGACAGAGCAATTACTACTCGAGTTTTATTAATAGCCATAAATTAAATGTAATAAAAACTATTTTCTGTTTTGTAATTTTTTTTGTTCTTCCGCCTTATCCATCATTTCTTTCATCTTTCTTTGAAACCTATTTTGAGTTGTTGGTTTCTTTTTATTTTCTTGAATTTGAAGACGTATTTTGTCCTCATCAATTATAAAATGTTTGGTCATTAACATTATTAAAATTGTTAAAATATTAGAAATAAAATAGTACAAACTAAAACCCGCTGAATAATTATTAAAAAAGAACAACATAAAGACAGGCATTAAATACATTATAAATTTCATATTGGGCATGCCTGGTTGGGTTGGTTGCATTTGAGCTCCAGAAGACATCACCGTATAGAAAAAGATTGCAATTGAAGCTAAAATCGGAAATAAACTAACGTGATCCCCATAAAAAGGGATACTAAAAGGAAGTTCAGCTATAACATCATAAGAAGAAAGATCATCTGCCCAAAGAAATGGTTTTCCTCTCAGAGGAAAGGCAATTGGAAAAAAACAAAATAAAGCATAAAAAACAGGTAATTGAAATAAAGCTGGAACACAACCCAGAAGAGGATTAGCTCCTGCTTTATTATACAACTTCATTGTCTCTTGTTGTTTTTTTATAGCATCATTTTTATATTTTTCGTTAAGCTCTGTTATTTCAGGCTTAATTACTTTCATTCTTGCTTGAGAAACGTAAGTTTTATATGTGACTGGGGACATTACTAGTCTTGTTATCACGGTCATTAAAATTACAGCTATGCCAGCTGAAAAATATTTACCTAAAAAACCAAAAAGAGGAAAATATATAAATCTATTAATCCATCCAAAAATCCCCCATCCAAAATAAATGGAATCTGAAATGTTATTTTCTTGTTTTTTTAAAATATCGTAATCATTAGGCCCTATATACAAATTCATTTTAGAATTTAGTTCAGAACTTTTTAATACCAAAGGAATATTAGAAATATAATTTTTAGTAAATAAAACATCTTTACCCTCTTCTTCAAAAAGTTTTTTTGATTCAAAAGAAACCTCATTTACAGGATTTTCTAAAACTAGAATACTGTTAAAAAAATGTTGTCCATACGAAATCCAAGAAACAGCATCTTCTTTTTCCTCACTATCACTATAAGAACTTAAATAATCTGTGTTCTCTCCATCATATTGGTAATATAATTGACTGTACCTATCTTCGTACTCAACACTTTTAGCCTGCCTAAACGCTTTTAAGTCCCAGTTCAATGAGATAGACTTGTTATCATCAATAACATTTCTAAAACCAGTAGAGTTTATTGAAAAATCCATCATAAATCCTTTTTTAGGAATTATATATTCAAAATTTAAATATTGATTTTCTGAAATAGATAAAACCATCGTTAGAGTAGTAGCATCCGAACCCTTATTAACTACAGGTTTAAAATTATAATTAGATGTATTTACTGATTTTCCATTTAATGTAGAAAAATTTAAGCTGATATTTTGATTTCCATCTTTAACCAAGTATAAAGGATTCCCTTTATAATCTTTAAAGTTTTTTAATTGAGCCTCAACTAATAAACCCCCTTTTGACGTAAATTTCAAAATAAGGTCTTCATTCTCTATAATTATATCATCCCCTGAAATAATATCAGAATTTGTTTCCATGAAAGAGTCGCTTTCTTCTTCAATCAGATTCAATGAATTTGAAAAATCTTTATTTATATCAGACCCAGATTTATTTGGTTGATCAATAACTATCTCTTTATTTTTTTGATTTTCTGTGATTGTCGTTTCCAGTTCAGGCAAAGTATTCATCCACCAGAATAATCCTGCCATAAGTATCACAAAACCTATTATTTGAAAAGGATCAATTTTATTTTCTTCCATTAATTTTTAGATTTTTTATAATTCAAACATGCCTTAACAAAAGAAACAAATAAAGGATGTGGAGATTCAACTGTACTTTTATATTCTGGATGAAATTGAACCCCAATAAACCAATCATTAGAGGGAAGTTCTATAATTTCAACTAATCCAGTTTCAGGATTTATTCCGCTCAATTTTAAACCCTTTTTCTGAAATGCATCTGTATAATCATCATTTAATTCCCAGCGGTGTCTATGTCTCTCATGTATAATATCTGAGTTGTAAATATCCTGAATCTTTGTGTTTTTTTCAATTCTACATTCCCACGATCCTAAACGCATTGTCCCTCCTTTGTTAATAATATTTTTTTGATTTTTCATTAAAGAGATAACAGGATCTGGTGTGTTTTCACTCATTTCAGTGGAATTAGCGTCTTTTAAATTAAGTACATTTCTTGCAAATTCAATTACTGCCATTTGCATACCTAAACATATTCCAAAAAAAGGAATATTCTCTTCTCTTGCACATTTAATTGCATCAATTTTTCCTTCAATTCCTCTTGAACCAAATCCGGGAGCTACTAAAATACCATCTAACTTAGAAATTTCATTTTTAATTTGTTTTTCATCAATGTATTCAGAGTGAATTGATACAACTTCTACTTTAGTTTCGTTTTCGGAGCCTGCATGAATTAAAGATTCTAAGATTGACTTATAAGAATCTTGAAGTTCAACATACTTACCGATTAATCCAATTTTAACATTATTCTTTGGAAACTTTAATCTATTCACAAAATTCGACCATCTTTCTAAATTAGTATCATTAGAACTTTTTAAATTAAGTTTTCTCAAAACTACCTGATCTAATTTTTCATTTTTCATAAGTAGCGGAACTTCATAAATAGTAGAAGCATCAATAGATTGAATAACAGAATCAACCTCTACATTACAAAACAATGCCAGCTTATTTTTAATATCATCTGAAATTTCATGTTCGGTTCTGCAAACTAAAATATCAGCTGTAATTCCACTTTCCATTAGAGTTTTGACTGAATGTTGAGTTGGTTTAGTTTTTAATTCCTTAGCTGCTGATAAGTAAGGCACTAAAGTCAAATGAATAACCAAAGAATTACTTTTTCCTAACTCCCATCTCAGTTGTCTTACAGATTCTATGTAAGGCAAAGACTCTATATCTCCAACTGTTCCTCCAATTTCAGTGATAATAACATCGAAAGAGCCGTTTTCTTCTAACAATCTTATCCTTCTTTTTATTTCATTAGTTATATGAGGAATTACTTGGACAGTTTTACCTAAAAACTCCCCTTTTCTTTCTTTTTGAATAACTGTTTGATATACTCTTCCTGTAGTTACATTGTTAGCTTGAGAAGTTTTTACATTTAAAAATCTCTCATAGTGACCTAAATCAAGATCTGTTTCAGCACCATCATCTGTTACATAACATTCCCCATGTTCATAGGGGTTTAAAGTGCCAGGATCAACATTAATGTAAGGATCAAATTTCTGAATAGTGACACTAAAACCTCTTGACTGAAGTAATTTAGCTAAAGAGGCTGATATTATACCTTTTCCTAAAGAAGAAGTTACACCGCCGGTAACAAAAATAAATTTTGATTTGGACATTAAATATAAATCTTATATTCTTTAAGATGTCAAAAATACAAAAAGAAATAAGAAAGAGAATCTATTTAATTAGAATTGCATATTCTATATCCAATTATATTTTATGACCCTTTTAAGTTTTGGATCTAAAGAGTTGTGGATTGGACAGTTATCACCTGCTCTTTCAATTATAGTTTTATATTTTTTTGAGAAATTTTTAAGGGTAAATTTATATTTACTCTTATTTCAGAGATTCTTCTAGGATTTGAAGACATAATTTTTTCAACATCAGCGCTAATATTTTTAAAATCTATCTTTAATTGATTAGCTTTTATACCCATCACTGTTATCATGCAGGAAGCAAGTGCAGTTGCAACTGTATCTGTAGGAGAAAATCCCTCTCCTTTACCAAAATTATCAATAGGAGCATCTGTTATAATTTCATTTCCAGATTTTAAATGAACACATTTAGTCCTCAAATTACCTTGATAAAATACTTTACTAGTCATATATTATTTATTTTAATTCTATAATATTTAACTTTTCATGTTTAATCAAATAAATAGACTTATTTATAAATCCCTTATTCAAAGGAAAATAATTAAATTTATTTTGCAAATATTCAGTTTCACCCATTTCAACAGATTTGACAAACTTTTTTTTATTTGCAACTCTTAAAACTAAGTCTAGAGTAATATCGTATCCTCTGATGGCTATTTTATTCGGACGTTTCCCGAATTCTTCTAAATAGGAACTATTAAATAAATTAATTTTTTTATTATTGTATACAGGCATATAGTAACTTGGATAAGTAAAATTTAAATTACCTAAATGTTCAAAAGAAATATTTTCATTTTCATATACGTCTGACCTAAATGTAGTCATCATTGAAATCTTTCTTTCAACAGAAATTTGTGAGTTCAACAATGAAGATACACTTGTAATAATATTTAAATTTTCAGATTCTAAAAAAACAAAATTATTCTTAGTAGAAACTAATAGTGAGTCGGTAATTTCAGGATCTACGTATCCATTATTATTATCTGTATTTATTAGTTCCGCATAGGGGAATCTTTTAAGAAGCTTATCTTTTACGATAATATTCTTATTGTCATAAATAATCATGACGCAGGGATCTGGATTATCTATAATTAATGAATCTAAATGTGAAAACATTTTATCTCGCTGATTTGATTTTGAAGGCATAGACTGAACTACATTTTCAATAACATCAATTTCTTTAGAACTTAACGGAGAAACGATAGGAGTTCTTGATTTTATACTTTTATTTGAAACTTGATTAATATTTCTAGGAATTAAAGGACCAATAATAAAATCAAAGTCTTCAACTTTTATTTGTTCTAATATGTTTGAAATAGCATTAAAATCATTTTTAGTATCCAGCACTTCCATATAAAAATCAATTCCAATTTTTCTAGCTTCGTTAAGCGCTGTAATTGCACCACTATAAAAGTCTAAAGAAATGGTCGTTAGATTTAAATTTTTTAAAAATAATTTAGAATCTTTGATAGAATCTAATTGTATTTGATCTAGTTTAAAAGGTGCTAATAAAGCAATTTTAATTGATTTTTTTCTTAAAACACTATCCATTAAATTAACGCTTATAAAATCTAATTTTTTGATTATAAAATTTTGAGAATCTTCCTTTTTTGATAATGCAATAATTTTTGACTCTACTTTTCTTATAACAGGGATATTCAATAACATTTTTCTAGATAATCTAGATCCCTTTATTTGAGGATTATACTTTTTAATCTCCTCAATAGTAATTTTATAGATCTTGGAAATTAAATAAAGATTTTGTTTTCTTTGAACCTTATGAATTAGAGTGTCTACGACATAAGAGCTAGTCATTTCTGGATTATTTTCCTGTGCATAAATCAACACAGGTAATAAGAAAAATAATATTTTTATTTTTTTTGTTATTCCCATTCAATAGTAGCAGGTGGTTTAGAGCTTATATCATAAACTACCCTATTGACCCCCTTAACGTTATTAATAATTTTATTAGATATTTCTTGTAAAAATTCATACGGAAGATTAACCCAATCCGCTGTCATTCCATCTGTTGATTCTACTGCTCTTAAAGCAACACATTCTTCATAAGTCCTTTCATCACCCATCACTCCAACACTTTTAACAGAAAGAAGGATTGCTCCAGCTTGCCAAACCTTATCATACAGATCACTTTTTTTAAGTCCATTAATAAATATAGCATCAACCTCTTGTAATATTTTAACTTTCTCTTGAGTAATATCCCCTAAAATTCTAATGGCTAAACCTGGTCCAGGAAATGGATGTCTTTTTAAAAGGTTATTGTCGATATTTAAAGCGGCTCCTACTCTTCTTACTTCATCTTTAAATAACATTTTTAAAGGTTCAATTACTGAGAGTTTCATAAAGTCAGGCAATCCACCTACATTGTGATGTGATTTTATTGTGGCAGATGGACCTTTTACCGAAATTGATTCTATAACATCAGGATAAATAGTCCCTTGTGCAAGCCATTTTGCACCTTTAATTAGTTTTGCTTCTTTATCAAAAACATCAATAAAAGCTTTACCAATAATTTTTCTTTTTTGTTCAGGATTTGTAATTCCCTTTAAAAGAGTAATAAAAAAAGCAGAAGCATCAACCCCTTTAACATTTAAACCCATGCCTTTATATTGGTTTAAAACATCTGTAAACTCATTTTTTCTTAGTAGGCCATTGTTCACAAAAATACAATGTAAGTTATCAGAAATAGCTTTATGAAGAAGAATAGCTGCTACGGTTGAATCCACACCACCAGACAATCCTAAAATAACTTTTTCGTTACCGACTTTTTCTTTAATTTCTAAAATTGTTTTATTAGAAAAAGAATCTGGTGTCCAATCTGGTTTGATACTAGAAATATTAACTAAAAAGTTTTTTAAAATTTCTTTCCCATCTTTTGTGTGATAAACTTCTGGATGAAATTGAATAGCATAAACCATTTCTTCCTCTATTGAATAAGCAGCATTTTTAACATCATTAGTACTTGAAATACATTTGGCATTGGTAGGTAAATCTTGTATTGTATCACTATGACTCATCCAAACTTGAGTGTTAAGCGGAATGTTTGTAAAAAGCGGATCATCTTGATCAATAGAGCTTAAATTGGCTCTTCCATATTCTCTTTTATTTGAGGAAATTACTTTTCCTCCGCCAAAATGGGCTATATATTGCGCCCCATAACAAACTCCTAATAGGGGTTTTATTCCTTTTATTTTAGATAAATCGAAATGTAATGCATCTTCAGACCTTACCGAAAAGGGTGAACCAGAAAGTATTATAGCTTTAAAAGAATCAAAATCTATACTAGTACTATTATATGGATGTATTTCGCAGTATATAAATAATTCTCTTATTCTTCTAGCTATTAACTGGGTATATTGAGAACCAAAATCTAGAACTAATACTTTATTTTCCATATTCAAAATTACTATTAAAACAATTTATAACGAACATTTTTTTATAAAGAAATAACTAAAAAATTATTATCAAAAGGATTTAAATTATCAAATAAAACATCAATAAATTCTTCACCATAATTTATATAAAATTCAGAAAAATTAATTTGTCTTTCTTGTAGAGAATTGTTTGGGAACAACTCTTCTTTAATTAAACTTAATCTTTCTAATTTTTCTTTATATTTTTTTTTCTGAGCTATTAATAATTTTTTTTCCAATTTCTCTATTCCATTTACTTGTTTAGTTTCTTGAGCTTTAAGAGCTCCAAGAAATGATTTATCTGTTTCTAAACTAAGTTCATATAGTTTTAAAAAATTATACTTAATCGTGTTTTTTAATTCGGTTAAATCAATTTTTAATTTGCTGATTTTGGTTAAATAAAACTTAGTTAGTTCATGATTTTTAAGAAATAAGTCAGCTACTTTAATATCTAATTTCTTGCATTTTTTAATATTCTTCTTAGAAACTAACAAAACAGAATTTCGAACTGCTAAAATGGGGAATGTCAAATTCTTTTTTTTAAAAAAACTCTTTAACTGAAGCCAATAAGCAATTTCACTACCACCCCCAATATATGCTAAATTTGGAAGAATCTTTTCCTGATAAAAAGGTCTCAATAAAACATTAGGAGAAAATCTTTCCGGATGATTGTTTATTTCAATAGCAATCTCATCTTCTGTGAATGATATGCCCGTTTCTAATACTTTATAAAAAGAGCTGTATTTTTCTATCCTTGAACGTATATTGTTTTTGATATAAAATAAATTTATTTCTCTAGGGTTTACTTGAGGCTTAATATTTATATTAATCATTTCATTATTTGTTTCGGTTACTCTTTTGTAACAATCTTGATTTTTAATTTCATCTAAAATATCATAACAAATAATTTTTTTTAGTTTCACATTATCTGGATTCAAAATTAGAAGACCATATTTTCCAAATAAAGTATGGACCAAATTAAAAGTTGCAGTAGATAATTTTTCGTTATCTAAATAAGAGTCTTTAAATAATTTGAATAATTTTTTTGCGTTAGAATTATCTTTTCCAAAAAAATCGATAATTTCATTGTAAGTTTTGTCAAGAGAACTAGTCTTTAATTCACCAACTGTTCCCCTGGTTGAAATATTCCAATTAAATAAAAAATCATTTATTTTAAAGAAGTTTATTTCTTTAAAATCATGATCCTCTGAAGCCATCCAGTAAAAAGGAATAAACTCATTTTCAGGATATTTAGACTTTAATTTCCTGCAAATATTAATTGTATCTATTATTTTATAAAAAAAATATAAAGGACCAGTGAACAAATTAAGTTGATGGCCTGTCGTAACAGTGTAAGTATTGTTGTTTTTTAATTTTTTTATGGATTGAATCTGAAAAGAATTTCCTGATACTTTTTCGTAATTTAACTCTAAGACCTCGCTTAAAGGTTTTCTAAAATCATTATTATAATTATTTTTTTTTTCTAAAATTTGATCAAAATAATTTTCTAATAAATTATTTCTGTTAAATAACTCAACAACACGGTCCTCGTTATTAATATAATCAAGAGTTATTTCTGGAAGATGTTTAGTTATGTTTGAATTTATAAGTTTCAACTAGTTTATTTAAAAAATTATGATTTATTAAAAAATGAATTAACAAATTCTTTCTTATTAAATAATTGTAAATCTTCCAAACCTTCACCAACTCCAATAAATTTGATTGGAATTTTAAATTGATCTGAAATACCTAAAACTACACCACCTTTTGCGGTTCCATCTAATTTGGTAATAGCTAAAGAAGTGATTTCGGTTACGTTTGTAAATTGTTTAGCCTGTTCAAATGCATTCTGACCAGTTGAACCATCAATAACCAGTAAAACTTCATGCGGAGCGTCAATATTTTTCTTTTGGAGTACCCTTTTAATTTTACTTAATTCATTCATTAAGTTAGTTTTATTATGAAGTCTTCCAGCAGTATCTATCAAAACTACATCTGCTTTCTTGTTAATAGCAGATTCTAAGGTATCAAAAGCAACTGAAGCAGGATCACTTCCCATCTCTTGTTTTATAAGATCTACTTTAACTCTTTCTGCCCAGATTTCTAATTGCTCGATTGCTGCAGCTCTAAATGTGTCAGCAGCCCCAATTACAACTTTCAAGCCAATAGACTTATAGTAATTTGCCATTTTACCAATTGAAGTAGTTTTACCAACCCCATTTACACCAACAACTAAAATAACATGTGGCCTATTTTCTGAAATATTAAATTGATTTTCTTCATCTGATGAATCAATAATATCAATGATTTCTTCTTTTAGTATGGAATCTAATTCATTAGAGCTAATATATTTTTCTTTTGCAACTCTAGCTTCAATTTTATCTATAATCTTAAGAGTAGTTTTAACTCCGACATCTGATGAAATTAAAACTTCTTCTAATTCATCTAAAACATCATCATCTACCTTACTCTTTCCTACGATTACTTTTGAAATTTTAGCAAAAAATGATGAGCTTGTTTTTTGTAAACCTTTATTTAGAGATTCTTTTTTTTGTTTTGTAAAAAGTTTAGAAAAAAGAGATTTACTAGTTTTTGTTATTGGTTGTTCTGAATTAATTAATTCTTTCTCTTTATCGAGAAATTGATCATTAATAACTGATTTCGATTCGAAAATAGGTTTTTCTTCAACAACTGGTTGCTCAACAATATTTGTCTTTACTTTAGTGACTGTCTTTTCTTTGACAAGTTTACTCTTCTCAGTTATTCGTTTCTTTTTGAGAAAAAGCTTTTCAGTGTCTTTTGGTTTATTTTTTAAAGCTGTTTTATCTACTGGAAAGCGGTTATCAGGATTAGATAAAGATTTTTTTTCCTTAAAATTATCCTCACTAAAAGAAGAAAATTTTTTTGTCTTGTTATCTAAACCGAAAATTTTTTTTAAAAAACTCATACCATAAATATTATTTCAAATATAAGAAAACAAAAAAAGCCACTATAAAGTGACTTTAAATTAATAATTAAAAATATAATTTTATTTTTTAGACAACCACTCATTTACCTTTTCAGGTGCCATTATTGATTCTACATAAATATAAGCACCAGTTTTAGGACTTTTAACCATTTTAATAGCTTTTGAAAGTCTTTTCGAACCAGTTTGTAAGGATGCTACAGATTTTTTTGCCATGACCTAAAATTATTTAATTTCTTTATGAATTGTATTTTTTTTCATAATAGGATTAAACTTTTTAATTTCTAACCTATCAGGTGTATTTTTTTTATTTTTTGTAGTTATGTAGCGTGAAGTCCCTGGTAAACCAGAATTTTTATGTTCTGTACACTCTAAAATAACCTGAACTCTATTTCCCCTCTTTGCCATAATTAAACTCTATTAATTTTAGATTTTTTCAAAACTGCTGATATACCTTTTTTATTTATAGTTTTAAGGACAGATGTAGATACTTTTAATGTAATCCATTTACCTTCTTCAGGAATGAAAAACTTTTTTTTAATAAGATTTGGTTCAAATCTTCTCTTAGTTTTATTCATTGCTTTGGAAACATTGTTTCCTACTAAAACTTTCTTACCGGATATTTCACAAACTTTTGACATAAATCAGTCTTTTTAAACAGGGTGCAAATTAACAACTTTTTTAGAGTATTGCCAAATTTTTTAATCTCTAGTTAATAATTCCGAAAATAATAGTTCCAAAGCCTTATTGACAGTCTTATGAATATTTTTTTCTCTGTTTTTTCCAAAATTAAATTCAAAGGACTTTACGTTATTTGGAGTTGCAATAGAAATAAATATTTTTCCAATTGATTGATTTGAATCGCCTTTTGTAGGGCCTGCATTTCCAGTTGTAGAAATTGCGTAATCAGAACCTAATATTTTTTTTGCTTCAATTGCCATTTCATTGGCTACGTTAGAACTAACAACAGAATGTTTTTTTATGGTACCAAGTTTTACGCCTAAAATATTTTCTTTTATTGATGAACTATAAGCAACTATAGAACCTTTAAAGTAATTTGAGGAACCTGAAAACGAAGTAAACCTAGATGACAACAATCCTCCTGTTATACTTTCAGCTAGACCTAATGTTTGATTAGCTTTAATAAGTTTTTTTCCTATTTCATTTTCAATAGGATTTAAAGTTTCATAGCCAATAATTATTGATCCTAAAATTTTATAAAGCTGCGAAATTAAATCATCCATCTTTTCTTCCAAAACAGATTTTTTATCCCCCTTGGCGGATAATCTTAATCGTACTCTACCCAAGTTCGGTAAATAGGCTAATTTAAAATTTGAGGGAATACTTGATTCAAAATCTTTTAATTTTTTTGCAATATAACTCTCACCTTTTCCATACGTAATCAACGTCTTATTAATTATTACTGGACATTTATAATCTTTTTTAATCTCCGGAATTATAAAATCTGTTATCATGGATTTCATTTCAAAAGGTACGCCTGGAAGTGATATAAAAAGAGTATCCTTTTCTTTAATACTCATCCCTGCTGCTGTTCCGTAAAGATTTGGTATTAATTTGGCTTTTGATGGCAAAAAAGCTTGGGCTCTATTTAATTCATTGATTGGATTGTCAATGAATTTTTCAAAAAGTTTTTCAATGTGATTTAATATAGCTGGATTATAGATTAATTCATCATCGAAAAAATCACAAAATGCATCTTTAGTAATGTCATCATTAGTAGGACCTAAACCTCCAGTAATTATAACAATATCATAAATATTTTGAGCATCTTTTAAACTGGATAAAATCTCTTCTTTGGTATCTCCAATAGACACTATTTTAGTCACTTCAATTCCAATTTTAATTAATTCTTTGGCAATGAAAGCTGAATTAGTATCTATAATTTGGCCAATTAAAATTTCATCTCCAATAGTGATAATATGGGCTTTCATTGCTATTTAATTTTAATTGAAAAACACTCTTTTTGATTTATTCTACCTATTAAAATATCATTTTCTTCAACTCTACCAACTCCTGAGGGTGTTCCAGTGAAAATAATATCTCCAATTTTTAATGTAAAATACTTAGATATTTCAGAGATTAATTCGTCTATATTCCATAGCATTTTAGAAGTAATTCCTTCTTGAACAATCTTACCGTTTTTTTCAAGATTAAAATTTATACTTTTTAGATCTTTTATTTCGCTTTTATTTAGCCATTTTCCAATCAAAGCAGAGCCGTCAAAAGCTTTTGATTTTTCCCAGGGCAAACCATTCTTTTTTAACTTATTTTGAAGATCCCTAGCTGTAAAATCTATTCCTAGCCCAATATCGTTGTAGTACTTATGTGAAAATTGAGGAGAAATTGCTTTTCCTAGTTTATTTATTTTTACTAAAACCTCAACTTCATATTGAATATCTTTTGAAAAGTTAGGTATAAAAAAAGGTTGTTTTTTATTTATAATTGAGGTTTCGGGCTTAAGAAAAATTACAGGAGAATCAGGTCTTTTATTATTTAACTCCTTTATGTGGTCAACATAATTTCTACCTACACAAATAATCTTCATGACTATAACTTATTATTTAATTTATCTAATCTGAGCTTGGTCAGAACTTTTTTGGTATACATTGGAAAATCAGCATTTAACAACCATCCAAAATATCCGGATTCATTATCTAAAATATAATCTATGGTTTTACCTTTATGCTTTCCAAAAGAGAAACAAGGAATGTTATCATTATTATATTTTATGAAGCCTGCTAAATCTACATTTTTTCCTCTTCTTGAAAAATCAGAAAGAAAATTAATATCGCTTTGTAAATCGTCATATTTTTCAATTTGAGACTCCAAAACTTCAAAAGTTGCCAGTGTATCTGCTTTAGAAGAGTGAGCATTTTCCAATGACTTTCCGCAATAAAATTGGTAAGCAGCGCTTAAAGTTCGTTGTTCCATTTTATGAAAAATAGTCTGAACATCTACCGTTAAAATATTATCTAAACTAAAGTCTATTTTAGATCTCAAAAGTTCCTCAGCTAGTAATGGAATATCAAACTTATTAGAATTAAAACCAGCTAAATCACAATTATGAATCATTGATTTTACATCTGGTGCGATAACTTTAAAACTAGGTTCGGCTTTCACCATATCATTTGTTATTCCATGAATATTTGAAGCTTCTAGTGGAATGGGAATTTCAGGATTTACTAACCATGTTTTGGATTCCTTATTTCCATTTGGAAATACTTTTAATATTGATATCTCTACAATTCTATCTGTAGATACATTAACTCCAGTTGTCTCTAAATCAAAAAAACATATTGGTTTTGAAATTTTTAAATTCATTTTATTTAAATTTTAATAATCTAAAACTAAATAGAAAAATCAATTTCCCAATTTTCTATCAAATCTTTAATTCTTTTTATAAACAGACCTCCTGTTGCACCATTAATAATTCTGTGATCAAAACTATGAGATAATATGATCTTATGTCTGATTCCGATAAAATCTCCCTTATTAGTTTCTATAACAGAGGGCACTTTTCTTATTGCTCCAAATGCCAAAATTCCGACTTGAGGCTGGTTGATAATTGGTGTTCCCATTAGAGTTTCAAAAACACCAATATTACTTATTGTATAAGTTCCATTTTTTATGTCTTCTGGTTCTAATTGATTATTTCTTGATCTTGTAGCCAAATCATTAACATTTTTAACCAAACCAATCAAACTTAATTGATCTGCATTTTTAATTACTGGTACTATTAAATTTCCATCAGATAAAGCAGTGGCCATTCCAATATTTATGTTTTTTTTCTTAATGACATTATAATTATCTAAGCTAGAATTAAGTATAGGGAATTCTTTTAAAACTTGTGCAACTAACATTATAAAAATAGGAGTAAATGTTATTTTTTCACCTTCTCTTTTATGAAAATTATTTTTGTTTTTCTCTCTCCAATCCCATAAATTAGTAATATCTGCTTCAATAAAAGTTTGAACATGAGCAGATTCTTTTTGGCTATGTATCATGTGATCCGATATTAACTTCTCCATTCGGCTCATCTCGAATATTCCTTCATGATCTTTTTGAATTAAATCAGAAGAATCTAAATCTTTAAAATTTGATTTGTTTTCATTTCTTTTAGATAAATAAAATAATAAATCATTTTTAGTGATTCTTCCTTCTTTACCAGATCCTTTAATTTTTTCTAGTTCGGATTCACTAATACCTTCTTTTGTTGAAATATTTCTAACTAAGGGAGAATAATTTTTTTTAATTGAATATTGCTTAGGAGGTTCTATAATTTCCTTTGCCTTAAAAATTAAACTATCTGTTTCATCTTTTGTAGTTTCCTTTTCTTTCTGAGGCAACATATTTAACTGATCCTTTATTATCTTGTTGGTTTCAATAATTGCCAAAGGTTGTCCTACTTTAACCACATCATTAATCTCACATAATTTTTCAATAAGAATTCCAGAAACATCACTTGGGACCTCAGAATCAACTTTATCAGTAGCGATTTCAACAATTAGATCATCAATTTCAATTTTATCTCCAGTATCTTTAAGCCAATTTATTATAGTAGCTTCTTCAACACTTTCCCCCATTCTAGGCAATAAAAGTTGAAATTTAGACATGAAATTAATTTTAATTATTCACAAAAATATCAAATAAAAAACTAAGAAATGTTTTTAATTGAATTCTCAAAGGGAATTCTTTTAATAATACTCCTTCCCAATGTGACCTCATCGGTAAATTCTAATTCGTTACCAATAGAAACTCCCCTTGCAATTGCAGTTATCTTAATCTCAGAACTTTCTAATTGCTTATATATATAAAAATTAGTTGTATCACCCTCCATTGTTGCACTTAATGCAAATATCAGTTCTGAAACGTCGTTAGAATTTACTTTTTCAATTAAAGAAGTTATATTTAATTGGTTCGGACCAACTCCTTCAATTGGTGAAATTTTACCACCAAGAACATGATAAATACCATTAAATTGACCTGTGCTTTCAATAGCCATAACATCCCTAATGTCCTCTACTACACATATAATTTGTTTATTTCTTTTATTATTTGAGCAAATTTCACATAATTCACTATCAGAAACATTGTGACAACTTTTACACAAAATAACATTATCAATAAGTTCAACTAAAGAATTAGATAATTCTTTAGTTTGAGAATTAGGTTGCTGTAACAAAAATAGTACTAATCTTAACGCAGTTCTTTTGCCAATGCCAGGTAATTGTGACATTTCATTCACTGCATTTTCAAGTAGTTTAGAAGAAAAATTCATTTTTTAAATATACTACTAGATTTTGTAAGAACCATAAATTAGTATATTTGAAAAAGACCAATTTATAATGGAATCATCATTAATACTTTTAGTTATTATATTTTATTTCGCGGGGCTATTTATAATTTCATATTTAACTAAAGGAAATGATGATAATTCAACATTTTTTTTTGCAAATAAAGAATCTCCATGGTATTTAGTGGCGTTCGGGATGGTTGGAGCTTCGCTTTCAGGCATAACTTTTATTTCCGTTCCAGGAGATATTGGAGAAATGCAATTCACTTATTTTCAAGTGGTGTTGGGTTATTTAGTAGGTTATTTTATTGTAGCAATTGTGTTATTACCAATCTACTACAAACTTAATCTTACATCAATTTATGAGTATCTAAATGAAAGGTTTGGTAAAGTAAGTCACAAAACAGGTGCTTTTTTCTTTTTTGTTTCTAGAATTTTAGGGGCATCATTTAGATTATACTTAGTAGCTATAGTACTACAACAGTTTGTTTTTGATTCTTTAGGCATACCATTTGAAATAACTGTAATTATTTCAATACTATTAATTTGGGTATACACTTTCAGAGGAGGTATTAATACTATCGTTTGGACAGATACTCTACAAACTGCTTTTATGCTTATTTCTGTTTTGTTATCTATTTATTTAATTAATTCAAATCTAGAATGGACTTTTATTGAATTTATAAAATCAGTTGAACTTCAAGACTTTAATAAAATAATAGTAAATGAAAGTTTTTTAGAAAGAAATCATTTTATAAAATCTTTTATAGGAGGGATGTTTATAACAATTTGCATGACTGGACTGGATCAGGACATGATGCAAAAAAACCTCACATGTAAATCATTAAAAGACGCCCAGAAAAACATGTTAGTATTTAGCTTTGTATTAGTTATAGTAACGTTTTTATTTATGCTTCTAGGAGCTCTATTATTCATTTACGCTAAAGAAAACAATATAGAAATTCCTCTAATTGATGGAGTTCCTAATAGTGATTTGTTATTTCCTCAAATTGCTTTAAATAGTGATTTAGGAATTGGCATAGGTATTACTTTTTTATTAGGTCTAATTGCTGCAGCTTACAGTAGCGCAGACAGCGCATTAACATCTTTAACAACATCTTTTTGTGTGGATTTTTTAAATCTAGAAAATAA